>JAEAMG010000041.1_pt1 | contig 201938 bp, 164 predicted proteins | sample 8958741 | NCBI WGS metagenome assembly JAEAMG01 (sample SAMN16933256, study PRJNA681125) | bioreactor sludge metagenome | isolation source: anaerobic bioreactor treating anionic surfactant - SDBS | place: India: Bengaluru | collected 2019-02-28 | reverse complement strand
CCACAAAGCGCTCATTTCCGAGCTTTTTCATTACCGACTCTATAAAACCTTCGTAGTATGTGATTTCAGCTTCCATTTTAGCTATTTCCTCTTCAGCATTGATTAAATTTCCCATAGGAATGGTAAATTCGGTAGTTCCTACAAGAAATGAAACTGAACCAGCAGCTTTTTCGGTTGTTTTTTCTATTGTTTCTAAATTTCCGAGTTTAGCAATCACGGCATTGAACTGAGTGAGGCTGCCACTTTGAGTGGCGGTCTCACTTGGAATTACCTGCAAACTCAACACTTCTTTGTTCGGAATATTTTTCTGCAAACGAACAGTACGAATTCCGGCAATAATTTCTTTGGCATATTCGAAATTAGCGATCAGAGTTTCATCCACTTCAGTAGCTTTGGGTTGAAGTGTTACCATGATACTTTCGCCTTCTTTGCGATCCTCAAGCGCCTGCCAGAGTTCCTCGGTGATAAATGGCATAAACGGATGTAATACTTTCAACAAGGAATCGAAGAAACCAAGCGTAGCTTCGTAGGTGGTACGGTCGATTGGTTTTTGGTAAGCCGGTTTAGCCATTTCCAAATACCATGACGAAAATTCATCCCAGAACAGTTTATAAACGGCCATCAGAGCTTCCGACAAACGGTATTTCGAGAACAAGTCGTCAATCTCGATCAGGGTTTTGTTCAACTGTGCATCGAACCATTTTACAGCCATACGAGCCGATTCGGGTTGTTCAATATTGGCTACCTCCCACCCTTTTACAAGACGGAATGCATTCCATATTTTGTTATTGAAGTTACGGCCCTGTTCGCAAAGACTATCGTCATAAGGCAAATCGTTTCCGGCAGGCGAAGTCAGCAACATGCCCAAACGTACCGCATCGGCGCCATAATGCGCAATCAAATCGAGCGGATCGGGCGAGTTACCCAGTGATTTCGACATTTTACGACCCAATTTATCACGCACAATACCAGTCAGATAGACATTTTTAAATGGCATTTCGCCTTTGTATTCGTATCCGGCAATAATCATACGGGCCACCCAGAAAAACAGAATTTCGGGAGCTGTTACCAAATCGTTGGTTGGATAATAATAGTTTATTTCTTCGTTTTCGGGATTATTGATACCATCGAAAACCGAAATTGGCCACAACCACGACGAGAACCAGGTATCCAGACAATCTTCGTCCTGACGAAGGTCATCGATCGACAGTTCATAATCGACAATAGCCAATGCTTTCTGATAAGCTTCTTCTTTGGTTAAAGCCACCACCAAACCACCCTGTGGCAGAAAATAAGCAGGAATACGATGTCCCCACCACAACTGACGCGACACGCACCAGTCCTTCACATTTTCCATCCAGTGACGGTAAGTATTTTTGAATTTGGAAGGATAAAGCTGAATATCATCATTCATAACCGCATCCAAAGCTGGCTTTGCAAGTTTTTCCATTTTAAGGAACCATTGCATCGATAGTTTTGGTTCTATCACCACATCGGTACGCTCCGAGAAACCCACTTTGTTGGTATAAGGTTCCGTTTTTTCGAGCAAACCAGCTGCTTCTAGGTCCTTTTCAATTTGCTTACGCACGTCAAAACGATCCATGCCGGCATATTGCGCACCATGCTCATTCAGCGTACCATTGTCATTAAAAATATCGATCGATTGCAGATTGTATTTTTCGCCCAGCATATAATCGTTCACATCGTGAGCAGGCGTTACTTTCAGGCAACCAGTACCAAATTCAACGTCCACATAATCGTCCTCAATCACAGGAATCGAACGGTTGATTAATGGAACAATTACTTTTTTGCCTTTCAAATGTGCATTTTTCGGGTCGTTCGGATTGATACACATAGCGGTATCGCCCATGATAGTTTCCGGGCGGGTAGTTGCCACCACTGCGTAACCATCTTCACCTTCAATTTTATAACGGAGATAAAACAGTTTTCCGGTTATTTCCTTGTGAATCACTTCTTCGTCGCTAAGAGCTGTCAACGCTTTCGGATCCCAGTTAACCATGCGTACGCCGCGATAAATCAGGCCTTTGTTGTATAAATCGACAAAAACTTTCAGCACACTTTCTGAACGTGGTTCGTCCATTGTGAAGGCTGTACGATCCCAATCGCACGAAGCGCCAAGCTTTTTAAGCTGTTCGAGGATAATCCCGCCATGTTTGTGTGTCCAGTCCCAGGCATGTTCCAGAAAAGCTTCACGGGTTAAATCAGTTTTTTTAATTCCTTCGGCAGCCAGTTTTCCAACTACTTTAGCTTCGGTTGCTATGGAAGCATGGTCAGTTCCGGGCACCCAGCAGGCATTCTTACCCTGCATACGCGCACGACGCACCAGCACATCCTGAATAGTATTGTTGAGCATATGGCCCATGTGAAGCACACCCGTCACGTTTGGCGGCGGAATGACGACAGTGTATGGCTCACGACCATCAGGTTTTGAACTAAAAAAACCATTGTCTAACCAATACTGATACCATTTCGACTCAATTTCCGTCGGATTGTACTTACTTGCAAGTTCCATATTCTAAATTACAATTTAATTATTTACAATTTACGATTGAACACTGTACATTCAATCATTTGCTTTTCAGGGAAATAACTGATCATTTCACCAGATTTTTTCAAGAATGCAAAGATAATGATTTTTGAGGGTTTATAAAACTGTATTTTGTGAAATAAAAAAATCATCTTGCTTCATCGGCTACATCCATACGATCAAGGAGTTCGGCTTTTTTTAAATCAACTTTAAACCACATCTATTTTTCGGAATTTTACCCCAAAATTTTTCAAAACATCGAAAGCTACGCTCACTCCTATCGTTTCCCAGCTTGCGCCATCTTTGTTGTGCGATTGTATAAGATGCAAATCAACAATAGAATCCTTGATTGTTATCTTCTTGTGCTGAATTGTTTTTTTATTTTCATAAAGTTCTGCCAACCATTGAGTTGGAATAGCATTAAAAAGCTCGTTGATACAAAAATTTTTTAAGCTCGAATGGGTAATCCAGTAAACGCTACGTGGTGTAAAATAAAGTATTGCGTTAGGCGAACCTGTATGCATCCACCCTAAAGTATCGGGATATTTGCTGTAAATCTCTATATATAAATCGCCATAATCCACATCTCTGAATTTTTCAGAAACCTTGAAAGTAGTACCGTTGACGGTTATCAACACATCCACATCCTGCCGCTGCATACACATATCTTCCTCCGAGTCTGTATTGAAACGCTTTATAAACGAAGCATGCAACACATCAATATAGAAGCGATCAGCCTTTAAGGTTTGCTCGCGTTCATGCTGAAGACTTTTTCTGAAATTGTGTAACATTTTAAAAATGGAACTATTGATCTACATGGTTTTAACAATTACTTTTAGTCAACAAAATTTCTCATTCTCAAATCAAAACAGCAACAAAAAAAAAACACCTACACTTTTGTCAGCTTAAATATAAATCCGGTCCATGGAGGCAACTGCGTTTTAAACATTTCGTTGGGTTTCAATTCAATTGCACTATAGCAAACACTTTCATCGAGTAAATTCACACAATTATACTTTTCGTCGGTATTAATGTTCAGATATTGAAACGCTTCAAGCGGAATACGCACTTCTGTATCGAGATCTGTATCGTGAAAATTGAGGACAATCAGCAGGATTTCATCTTCGTACTTTCTGAAAAAAGCAAATTGCTCGTGCGAATTAAATTTTGGATTTAAAAAATTTGCATATTCAAGATCGTACATCAAACCATCGGTTATCGCCTTCTCATTCAGCGTAATATTCAATAGTTTTTTATAGAAATTTCTCAATACCTTTTGTTCTTCGTTCAGGTATTTTCCATCAAACTTACCATTATTCGCCCAGGCTTGTATCGTTTTCAATCCCCAATAATCAAAAATAGAAGTACGCCCGTCAATACCGCTGAAGCCTTCAGAATCCATTCCCAGTTCACCAAATTCCTGTCCAAAATAAATCATTACGGGCGCCTTTGTAAGCGTAGCTGCTACTATCATGGCCGGCTGAGCCGACATGCCATTACCCGAAAAAAATCCGGAAGCAATGCGTTGTTCATCATGATTTTCGAGAAAGTTAAGCATTTTATCTTCAATTCCACCCAACGACTGCCAGCAGTAAGTTATATTCCGGGCTGGATGGTTTCTGCTTGTAACATCGCGCAATTTATCGTAAAGCCCTACTTTATCGTAAAGATAATCAAACTTGCCATTGGCTAAATAATTTCGATATTGAGATGGATTGTATATTTCTGCAATAAAAATAATTTCCGGATTTTTTGATTTAAGCTGAGGAATGGTCCAGTTCCAAAACTCTACCGGCACCATTTCTGCCATATCGCATCTGAAACCATCAACACCTTTCGATGCCCAAAACAACAGAATATCTCTCATTTTAAACCATGTATCGGGTATGGGCGAAAATTGCAATTGATGTCCTTCTGTATAGTTGACTCCATAATTCAGCTTTACGGTTTCATACCAATCGTTGCTTGTTGGCGATGAAGTAAACTGGTCATTGCCTGTTGCTTTGGCCGGAAATTCAGTATAACCCTGCACATCAAACTGAGGTTGAAAGGATTGACCAGGAATATAATAAAAATTATTTAACGGAGAGAAATGCCATTCCGGATGATCAGTTTCACCCAAATCCTTCACACCAAAAGGTTTAACATCTGAGTAGTATTCTCGTGCCACATGATTGGGAACAAAGTCTATAATTACCTTCATACCAGCCTTGTGAGTGCGCTGAACCAATTGCTGAAACTCATTCATTCTATCGGCAACATTCTCGGCCAAATCAGGATCAACATCGTAATAATCCTTAATAGCATAGGGCGATCCGGCCTTCCCTTTTACAAGAGCAGCATGATCCTTGCGAATGCCAAATGCAGAATAATCAGTCTGCGTTACATGTTCGATGATGCCAGTGTACCAGATATGCGAAATCCCTTTATTTTCAGCATTTAGGCGCACAACCGAAAAACTGATTTTGCCGGATTCAACCATATTTATTCTCGATAGCTGATTTGTTTTCACTGAAATTTTAAAATCATCGAGCCACAAAACTCCATTTCCGGGCACCATAAAGCCAAATTTATCGCCCTGATTTATCACACTCGTTTCGGTGCAATAAACGTAAACATCATTTATAAAATAGTATTGTATACTTCCTTTCTTTACGATCTTTAGCTTGTTTTCGGCATTTTCTCTGATTTCATTTTTGCTTAATTGAGTATAAAAACTATAGCAATTCCGGTTTCCGGCGTACATTTTACCATCATTATTTATGTTAAAATACTCTACATCAACAAACTCTCCATTATTACTCCCAAAAACAATCCCAAACTGATCCGTTTTTTCCATAGCCTGACATTTGATTTTAGCTTCGAAAGAAAAATCAGACAAAACATCCACATTCGCTCCTGCAATCATCAGGATAGATGATGAAATCCTGGAACTAAACTTAAGTCTTTTATTTTCAAAAGCTATAGCGTAAGCCTGATTATCGACAATATCCCAGCCTGTATCCGATTTTTTATCGGTATCGAAGTTCAACAACAGCTTAGGTGTAAAACCAGTAGTATCTACAGGCAGTTTTGATGTTGAAAAATCTGGCTCGTCTGTACTTTCGTTAAAAAGTTCGGCCACATAATAATCGCGCCTCACACCTCTGTAATTTATATTCCACGGGCGGTTATCCACCTTAACTCCACCACACATCATCGATTTCCAGTCGCCATTACTAAGTGTGATGTTTAAGTGCTCCCGACCAAGAACGCCATGTCCCAACTCGTGAAATAATAAATTTTCCCTCATCAAATCGGCCCCCTGAGTAGTTGCAATCGCCGCCCAATAAGCACGGTCAATTTCAATTCGTATTGGTTTTTCAGCATAACATAGTCCAGCCTGATTGTCTTTCAAATCGGCAAATTCAACAATTAAGCCCGTATTTTCGAAGTTAATTTGTCGGCCATATTTCTGAGCTTCATGTTCAAATCTATCAATATACGGCAAAAACTCGTCGTCCACCCTATATTCGTGAATATCGGCACAAGCATAGTGAATAAGCACTACAAACAGTAGAATAAGGCTTCGTAAGTATTGCACAGCTTTTTAAAAAATTGGATATTTACACTACAAAAATAAACAAAAAAGTAGGGAAAGCGTTATAAAATAAAAACAAAGTGATAACTAATTATTAAAAAAAAATAGAACAAAAATGGCAACAGTAACATTTAAAGGATCTGAAGTAAAAACAAACGGAAGCTTACCCGCAGTAGGCACAACAGCACCCGATTTTAAATTAGTAGGCGCAGGTTTAAACGAAATAAGCATAGCTGATTTCAAAGGTAAACGTGTGGTTTTAAATATTTTTCCAAGCATCGACACCGGCGTTTGCGCTGCATCGGTTCGCAATTTCAACAAAATGGCTGCTGCCGACGACAATGTAGTTGTAATTTGTGTTTCAAAAGATTTACCTTTTGCTGCAAGCCGCTTTTGCGGTGCCGAAGGACTCGACAAAGTAATTACAGCTTCTGATTTCCGCTACAATAACTTTGCAACCGATTATGGCGTATTGATGACCGATGGACCTTTGGCCGGATTGATGGCTCGCTCGGTGGTTGCATTTGATGAAAACGGAAAAGTAGTGTACAACCAATTGGTACCCGAAATTACCGAAGAACCAAATTACGAGATTAAGTTTTAACATACTGTAATCTGTTTCAAGACCAGATTACTGTTTTGCGTGTGAAATATCCTCCTCTTACTTCATGAGTAGCGGGAGGATATTGTATTTTCATACAATACAAGAATAAAAATTTAGAATTTAGAATATAAAAGTTATTTTTATACGATAATTCCACATTATTCTGTATCTATTTCTAGAAAACTTTCATTAATCCATCAATAATTATTTCATTTTGTAATTTTTTTGTTAGTTTTGCAGTCGAAAAACAATAAAACTAATAAAACGATTAAAAAAATGAAAGTTGAACAAGTAATCGGCGATCTCAAGAGGAGATTTCCGAACGAGCCTGAATACCATCAAGCCGTTGAAGAAGTGTTAAGTTCTATAGAAGAAGTATACAACTCTTACCCTGAGTTTGAAAATCAAAACCTGATTGAACGCTTGTGTATTCCTGAACGTATTTTCTCTTTTCGTATCACCTGGGTCGACGACAGAGGCAAAGTACAAACCAATATGGCATACCGCATACAACACAATAATGCCATCGGACCTTATAAGGGCGGTATGCGATTCCATGCATCAGTGTGTCCTTCTATTCTTAAGTTTTTGGCCTTCGAACAAACATTTAAAAACGCGCTGACCACATTGCCAATGGGTGGTGCTAAAGGTGGATCCGACTTCAACCCTAAAGGCAAATCGAATAACGAAATCATGCGCTTCTGTCAGGCATTTATGGTTGAATTGTGGAGACACATCGGCCCCGATACCGACATTCCTGCCGGCGACATAGGCGTTGGCGGACGCGAAGTGGCTTATATGTACGGCATGTACAAAAAATTGGCCCGCGAAAACACAGGTACTTTTACAGGAAAAGGACTTGAATTCGGAGGTTCGCTCATTCGTCCCGAGGCTACCGGTTACGGAAACATTTATTTCTTAATGAACATGCTGAAATCCAAAGGCATTACCGACCTAAAAGGCCAAACGGTAGCCATTTCTGGCTCTGGTAATGTGGCTACCTACACAGCCGAAAAAGTGATAGAATTGGGCGGAAAAGTTGTAACCTTATCCGATAGTAACGGATATATATACGACCCTGAAGGAATTGATTCAGAAAAACTTAAATACGTTTTTGAACTCAAAAATATTTACCGTGGCCGTATTAAAGAATATGCCGACAAATACAATTGCAAATACGTAGAAGGCGCACGTCCATGGAACGAGGTTTGCACAATTGCTTTACCTTCGGCTACACAGAATGAACTGAACGGCGACGATGCCGAAACACTGATCAAAAACGGCTGTTTCGCAGTGTCCGAAGGTGCTAATATGCCTTCGACTCCTGAAGCTGTTGATGTGTTCATTAAAAATAAAATTCTTTATGGTCCGGGTAAGGCAGCAAATGCCGGTGGCGTTTCGGTATCGGGATTGGAAATGACACAAAACTCAATTAAACTGAGCTGGACAAAAGAAGAAGTGGATGCAAAACTCAAACAAATTATGTTCGACATCCATGAGTCATGTATTAAATACGGAACCGAAGCCGATGGTTTTGTTAACTACGTAAAAGGTGCAAATATTGCAGGCTTTATGAAAGTGGCTAAAGCCATGATGGCACAGGGAGTGATTTAAAAACACCATTCTCTTTCTTACATTTTGCAGGTTTCCGGGGTAAAAAACTTTGGGAACCTGCATTTTTCTTGTTTACAACAAACTTTGCAACTTATTGATTTTTATCTTTTTTTCGGCTAAATCATCTTCGATAGAAACCACGTTCAACGCCTCGAATGCTTTTAGAGTAACTATGGCACAAGCCATAGCGTCGTCACCAGCCCGGTGATGATTAAATTTTATATCATGATACTCGCACAGCACGCCTAACGAATGTTTCGGTAGGTTTTTCCATGCTTTCCGCGAAAGACTTACACTACAAAAATAGCTGCAATGAGGCACTGCTAAATCGTAATGAGTAAGCGTTGCCGACAACACTCTCATGTCAAAAGCAGCGTTGTGTGCCACCACATACTGATCTTCGAGCCAGGGTTTGATGTCTACCCACAGTTCATCGAAAGTTTTTGCATTTACCAATGCTGCAGAGGAAATGCCGTGTACCTTTTCGTTCCAGGGATTCATATAAGGGAAACAGGCCGGTTTTATCAACCACGACTTTGTTTCAACAATCACTCCGTTCTCTATGCGCGAAAGTCCAATTTCGCAAGGATAATTGGCATGTGCAGTTTCAAAATCTATTGCCGTAAAATTCATATTTATCAATAGTTTACAATCAAAAAGAGCTTTTTCGAATATATCGAAAAAGCTCTTTCTGAAAAACAACAAAGGTATAAAAACTCTTTGTACTTCAAAACAAAAAAAAATCACAAATCAATGGACTGAATTTCCACAAGCAGTTCGTCTTTCATAACCGATTGCCCTACCTGTACTTTTATCTTACGAATCACACCATTACAGTTGGCGGTAATTTCGTTCTGCATTTTCATAGCTTCCAATGTAAGAATAGGTTCGCCTACATTCACCAGATCACCTTCATCAAGAAAGAAATCGACAATTTTTCCCGGCATTGGGGCTATGATATTATTTTCGTTTATTTTGTTTGCATCGCTATTGATCATGCCGCGTCGCACATAGGAGAATATCGACTCAAGGCTATATTTGTATTCAACACCATTTACATTGATGATGGCTTTGTTCTGGTCGCGCGAAACCAATTCGCAATGGAAACGCTTGTTGTTATAGTCGAAAGCATAGTGAAAATCCTCCTGCTCTACGAAATCAATGTCCATTTCCTGACCGTTGATGACCGGCTTCGATTCTTTCGGGATGTAAAGTTTATATCGCTTTCCGTTTTCTCGCACTGCTATGAACAATCGCGAAGCATCTCGTTTATATATATATGAAGTTCCCATTATAATAATTTACAATTTAATTATTTACAATTTACAATTGGATTGAATGTTATAAATTGTGGAGTTAATAAATTCGTTTTTTTACTTCCCACTCTCCTCCTGAGAGTAACGAAGTGTGCGTTAGTAATTCAATCGTTTATTTAAAACCCAAACATTTAATCTGTCATTTTTATAAGTGGGCAAGTCAGACGAAAGTTGTAGATATTCAGACGCATAAAGTATTGTTGCTGCCAATGCACCTATCATTTCATCTTCTTCATTTTCGAGCATTTCGGGTGCAAATACCGAATCTACCCATCGGGTAGTGTAGGTTGCATTTACAAAATCGGGATGTTTCAGCACTGTGCGACAAAATGGAACTGTTGTCTTCAATCCAATAATACTGAATTCGTAGAGCGCCTCCAGTGTTTTTTTTATCACATCAGCTCTGTCATTTCCGTGGACAATAATTTTGGCAATCATCGAATCGAAGTAAGGAGTGACCACTGTCCCGTTCTGTACTCCGGTTTCAATACGAATGTATTCTTTTTCAGGAAAATGAATTTTATCAATCAAACCGGTTTGCGGACTGAAACGATTTTGAGGATCTTCAGTATTCACACGGCACTCGATAGCCCAACCATTGATCTTAATATCGTCCTGTTTCAATGTAAGTTCTTCGCCCAAAGCTACACGAATTTGCCAATCCACAAGGTCGACGCCAGTTACCATTTCTGTCACCGGATGTTCCACCTGAATACGGGTGTTCATTTCCATAAAATAGTAGGAACCGTCTTCGTCCATAATAAATTCAATCGTTCCTGCTGAATAATAGCCAATGGCTTTGGCAAAGCGAACAGCCATATCGCCCATTTCCTTGCGCATATCAGGCGTCACCGAAGCCGAAGGAGCTTCCTCTATTATTTTTTGATGCTTGCGCTGTAAAGAACATTCACGCTCGCCCAAATGCACAACATTGCCATGTTTATCACCCATGATCTGAAACTCGAGGTGTTTTGGATTTTGCAGGTATTTTTCGATAAACATATCGCCATTTCCGAAAGCAGCTCTTGCTTCATCCGAAGCCGATTTAAAATTCCGCTCAATTGTTTCTGGTTTTTCCACAATGCGCATACCGCGTCCACCACCGCCAGCCGAAGCTTTAAGAATAACCGGATAACCAATGCGATCGGCAAAAGCCTTAGCAGAAGCTGCATCAGTTACAGGGCCATCGCTTCCGGGCACCAAAGGTAAACCTGCTTTTATAGCCATGCTTTTGGCAACAGTTTTCAATCCCATATCGCGTATCAACTGAGGCGAAGGACCAATGAAGTTAATACCGTTATCGATGCAAAGTTGAGCAAAATCGGGATTTTCGGACAAAAAGCCATATCCGGGATGAATCAAATCGATGTTATTTTCGAGCGCAAGCTCAACAATCCTACCCGGATCAAGGAAAATGGGCTTTTCATTTCCAGCGTCGAGTGCAGGAATTACTTCATCGGCATATTTCAGATACAAAGCATCTGGTTCTCTGTCACTTTGAAATACTACCACAATTAAACCCAATTTATGGGCGGCATGAGCTATGCGTATTGCAATTTCATTTCGGTTGGTGATCAAAAGTCTTTTTTTCATTTTTAAAATTGTTTTTAACCTTAAAGAAGGTTAGGTTTGTGTGACAAAAACCTGATTTACATTACATTGAGCTAAAATTCATCCACTCACAATTCTAAATCTAACAGCTATGTTTTTATCACTATTGTTTTCTGTACAACATAAAACAATAAATCACTTTATATATAATAACTCCAATAAACAGGAGTATAAATTCAGGCATTAAAGCGGAATACTTCCGTGTTTCCTTGCAGGTTTCTGATATTGCTTGTTCGACAAAATTTCAAAAGCATTGATCAAAATATCTCGTGTTTTAGAAGGAACAATCACCTCATCGATCAAAGCAAATTCTTCGGCTTTATAGGGGTTGGCCACCTCATTTTTATATTTATCAATCAATTGTTTTTCGAACTCAGCTTTGTTTTCAGCCTTCGACAACTCATGTTTATTCACAATTTTTATAGCGCCTGCAGGCCCCATTACTGCAATTTCGGCTGTTGGCCAGGCAAAATTAAAATCGCCACCTGTATTTTTACTGCTCATCACAATATAGGCACCGCCATAGGCTTTTCGGGTGATAATTGTAATTTTAGGGACTGTAGCTTCGCAAAAGGCATAAAGCAATTTAGCTCCGTTTCGGATGATACCATTGTGCTCCTGCTCGATACCCGGTAAGAATCCCGGTACATCTTCGAGGATAAGCAAAGGTATATTGAAGGCATCGCAAAAACGTACAAAACGTGCACCCTTTACGCTGGCATTGATGTCGAGCGTACCGGCCATTACTTTGGGCTGATTAGCCACAATGCCAATTGATTTTCCATTCAAACGGGCAAAACCCACCACAATGTTTTGTGCAAATTTCTCGTGAACTTCGAAAAACGAATCTTTATCTACTATAATACTGATAATCTCTTTGATATCATAGGGGCGATTCGGATCATCGGGAACGATTTTATCGAGGTATTCCTGACGGGTTTGATAATAGCTGACAAGGTTTGAAACCGGAAGCGGTTCGTAGTTATTAGATGGAATGTATGATAACAGCTTTCGAATCAACATAATTGTATGTTCCTCATCATCTGACAGAAAGTGTGCAACACCACTTTTTGATGCATGTACATTTCCACCGCCAAGTCCCTCCATATCTATTTCCTCGTTCAGCACTTCACGCACCACATCAGGCCCGGTTACAAACATGTAAGATGTTTGATTGGTCATAAAAATAAAGTCTGTAAGCGCAGGAGAATAAACAGCTCCACCTGCAGCCGGCCCCAATATAGCCGATATCTGTGGGATAATTCCTGAAGAATGTACATTATTTTTGAAAATAGTGGCATAAGCCGAAAGACTTTTCACACCTTCCTGAATGCGTGCGCCTCCCGAATCCATGAGTCCAACTATAGGAGCTCCGAGTTTTAGTGCCATTTCCTGCACTTTCGCTATTTTCATTCCATGTGAATAACCTAAAGAGCCTCCTAAAACAGTAAAGTCCTGAGCGTAAGCAAAAACACTTCTCCCCTGAACCAATCCACGCCCAACCACAACACCATCGCCAAAATTAGACTGCTTGCTGCTGTTGGGGGTTTGTGCTGGTGCTACAAACGCATCAAATTCGAAAAAGGTACCTTCATCAAAGAGAATATTTATACGTTCACGCGCTGTGAGTTTTCCTTTTAAATGCTGACGGTGAGCAGCATTATCTTCCATTTCCTGTAACGCCTTTATGCGCTGTTCAAATACTTTGTTTTTATTCATTACTTTTTTCAAGTTCTATTCAGTGTATTGTAACAAACTTAGCTTGCTTTCGTTCAAATTGTTTGAATTTATTAAAACTGCACAAATATAATACTTATGTGCAACATCCTTGGAGCCTTTTTGATTTTTTCCTGTTTCTTATCATTTAAATATTGACAATTTAACAATATAGTATTTTCAATTCAGGAAAAAGAAGATCAACAGCACATAGTCCGTTTATTCATTCGACATTTTAATTCTCTGGTTAGTTTGGTCAGGTTTATTATACTTGTTATCTAAAGTTCGGAGAGAGTTTAAACTAATTTCCATAAAAAAAAGCCGTATTAAAAAATACAGCTTTTTATTGATATTAAACACATTATCATTATGAATGCTCCAGGCTCTTCTTGTATTCGCTAGGCGTCATTCCATACACTTTTTTGAAACATTTACTAAAATAACGCGAATCGCTCATACCAACCATATAAGTTACCTGAGAAATATTGTATTCTCCTGATTTCAGGTACTGTGCAGCTCGCTTAATACGTAGTTCGCGAATAAATTCGATAGGCGCCAAACCTGTAAGTCCTTTTAATTTATTAAAGAAAACAGTTCTACCGAATGCCATTTCCGAAACCATGTCCTCTACAGTTAACTCGCTGTTATCTATATTATTTTCCATAAAATTGAGTAACTTAGCCAGGAAAATTTCGTCCTGCGAAGCCATTTCCACTTCGGCTGGCTCCAGTTCCAATAAATTCTTACGATATCTTTTCTGCAAAAGTTTACGTTGTTCCAGTATATTTTCAATGCGCGCTTCGAGCAAAACCGGGCTGAAAGGTTTTGTTATATAATCGTCGGCACCCGATTTCAGAGCCTGCAGGCGGCTTTCGACAGCCGATTTGGCAGTCAGCAAGATAACAGGAATATGGCTTGTCGTTTCGTTCTGTTTTATTAAGTCGGTCAGTTGAAGTCCATCCATATTAGGCATCATTAAATCGGTAACAACCAAATCGGGTATTGATTTTTGAATTTTCTCCCAACCCGTTTCACCATCTTCGGCGGTTTCCACCCTATAGGTCTTGCTTAGCACCTTTTGAAGGAAATTTCGCATATCATCGTTATCTTCAATTACAATAAGTAACGGCGCTTCCTTTGTGGACACAAATGCATCGAAATGGTCAACATTCACTTTCCCTGACAAATCGATATTTTCGAGTTCGGCTTCAAATTCAGGTTCAATTTCATCTTCAACAACAAAATCCACATCATTACCAAAGTGCTCTTTCCCATTTCTGAAAATAACCGAAAAGGTAGTTCCTTTTCCGGGTTCGCTTTCCACCTCCACTATTCCTTTGTGCAAGTCGACAAGTTCTTTCACAAGGTTCAGACCTATTCCTGTTCCTCTCTTATTTCCAAGACTTTGTATCTCATTTTCAGATGTAAATCTTTCGAACAGAAACGAACGTTTTTCTCGTGGAATGCCAACGCCCTGATCAATTACTTTCACCTTAATATCTCCTTTATCAGATGCAAGTTCTATTAGGACTTCAATTTTTTTACCAGCAGGAGAAAATTTAAATGCATTCGAAAGTAAATTATAAATAATCATGTCGGTTTTGTCTCTGTCGATCCACAAAATCGCATCACCGGCATTATTACTTATTCTGAAATCAATATTTTTATCGATAGCCTCTTTGCTGAAATTCGAGCATATTTCTTTTACAAGTTTATCGAATCGGGTAGGTTGTATTTTCAACCTCATTTTTTTATTCTGAATTTTTCTGAAATCAAGAATCTGATTGATCAACCTTAGCATACGATAAGCATTGCTTTGCACAATATGCAATTGATCTTTAGCATTTTCACTAAGCTTTTCGTTGTTCAATACATTTTCAACCGGACCTGAAATAAGTGTCAGCGGAGTTCGCAATTCGTGAGAGATATTTGTGAAAAATCTTAATTTAATATCGGTAACTTTTTGTTCGATAACCACTTCGTTCTTTAGCTTTGCATACATTGTAGTGAGATAATACACCAAATACATTAACAAAACAAAGCATATAAAATACAGAATATAAGCAAATGGAGTTTCCCAGAACGAAGGAAGTATTTTAATTTTAATCACTTTTACGTTATCAGTCCAAACTCCTTCGCTGTTTGTGGAGCGCACTTTAAAGTAATAAGTTCCTTTTGGTAAATTTGTATAAGTGGCTTTTCGCTGACTCTGAACATAGTTCCAGTCCGATTCAAAATTTTCGAGCATAAAAGCATAATGGATTTTTTCAGGATTCGAAAAATCGAGCGCCACATATTCGATACTGAAAACCGACTGTTTGTGGGTAAGTTCGATCACTTCGGACGAGCCTATACTTTGTTTCAGCGGCGAGCCTTTTGCTCCGATTTCTACATTGTTATTGAACAATTGAAATTTGGTGAACTCAATGGCCGGAACTTCTTTACTTTGCTTTATATTGCTTGGTTTGAAATAGTAATATCCTTTGTTACTGCCAAATAGCATTTCGCCCGATTTTGTATAAAGGCTGGCCGCTTCCGAAAAATGAGCATTTTCAATGCCATCGAACATATCGTAATTCTGAAAAAAATGTGATTTCCGGTCGAAACGCGAAATACTATTTTCCGAACTCAACCATAAATTTCCACTATTATCTTCCTGAATACTAAGCACAATATCGTTCGACATTCCGTTTCGGATAGAAAAATTCTCGAAAGTAGCCGGCGTTGAAGCCGTGGATTTCGTCAAAAGTTTATTCAATCCGCCCCCAAAAGTTCCAATCCATAGCTGATTTTCCTTGTCCAAATGAAAATAGTGCGCATCGTTATTGCTCAGACTATTGCTTATATCCGGAAGTTTTTCGATATAATACTCCTTCATTTTAGGAGTTAAAAAGTTATCGATTTGAAGCATTCCGTTTGTAGTTGCAATCCAAAGCGTATTTGTTTTATCCATCAATAAATGTCTAATTTTCATACATTTATTAATCGGATAATTGGTGAGTTGATTTCGGTAGTTGATAAAGCTTATTTTTCCGTTCGTTTCCGAAACCACATTCAAACCACCGCCAAAAGTTCCTATCAGTATTCGTTTGGATGCATCTTCAATAATACTGTACACATTATCATTCGATAAACTATTGTTATCCAAAGGATTGTTCTGAAACCTCTGCAACTGATATTCGGGCTTCCCTGCATTATTTTTTCGCGGAATTAGTTTAATAACTCCCATCCCCTTGGTACCTATCCAAATGTTTTTTTTGCTATCCTCGAGGAAGCAATATGCCAAATCGGTAAGTTTATCGCCACCACTTAAAGTTCCGTTGGTTGACAAAAGTCCTAAATCCTTGAATTTATGATCTAAAAAACGAATACTTCCGTCTTTTGTGGATATAAGAATATTTCCATTGGACAATTGATAAAAAGCCCGTACTTCGTTAGATGTAAGCGTATTAATAGCCGGATTAGGTTTACCTAACCTGAATTGGGGCGAAAAGAAACTTATTTTTTCAAGACCCTTGTTGTAAGTACACATCCAAAGCGTCCCCTTTTTGTCGGTAAAAACAGAATGGATTACATTCGAAAAACGGCATTGAGCGGATCCCGGCTCATTATAGAAATACTCGAGTTCGTCGGTGTTTCGGTTGTACCGAGAAAATCCTCCGCCCTGAGGATTGATCCAGAGCCGTTTGTTGATATCTTCGAAAACTATAAAATTGGGCAAAACAGAGATGCGACTAACCGCATCGGTTTTTAACTGAAAATGCTTGAGCGAATTGTCACTTAATCTGAACCTGAATACGCCGGTTTGTTCGGCCTCAAGCCACGCAACCCCATATGAATCGACTTTTACAGATATAAACTTACTTGTTTTTATAGATGCCGTATTCGATTTATCAAAATTTATTAAAGATTTATTTTTCAACGAATAAACATAAAAACCTGAGCTATTTGTGGTAAAAATTAAATGATCTTTACCTACGGCTTCAATATCGGTAACTTTGGTAGCTTGTTTTAGTTTTATGATTTCAAAACTGTTTTTCGTTGTCGAGAAATGCCATACAAAGCCATTTTTGTCACCAAACCAAATATCATTTTTCGAATTGTAAAAAGAAAAAAACGCATTTGAATTGGCATTTGAACTAGGTTGATAAGTTTTAATCTGGTTCGAAACAGGATTAATGGCATACAAACCATTATTCGTTCCTAACCAAATATTTTTCTGTCCGTCCTCATGAATAAAATTAACGCAGTTGTTATCAATCTGAAATTCGGAAAAGGTTGAGTATTCGTATAACTTAACTTCTTCGCTTTCGGGATTTGTAACAATGCGTATGGCTCCTATATCATTGGTAGCAATCCATAACTCACCATTCGAAGTTTCGATAAAACGATTACTGCGTTCAACACTGTACACAAATCTGCTTGTAGAATAGGGCAAACTGTAGAACTGTTCAGTTTTAGGGTTAAAACGGTGTATTTTACCATCATAAGTCTGAAACCAAATGTATCCGAATTTATCCTCGTGAATATAGTCAATGCGGTTGTTGGCAATGTTACTGTGGTCGCCCGGATGCGATTTGTACACGGTAAACTCGTAACCATCGAATTTATTCAAACCATCCCAGGTTCCAAACCACATAAAGCCTTTGCTATCCTGCATAATGGCCATCACCGTATTTTGCGACAATCCATTTTCAACCGAAAAATGCTGGAAAACAACATGCTCCTGACCGATTAAGGCAGAAAAGCTGAAGATTAGCACAAAAAATATAAGAAGTGTACGTTTTTTCATTAGGTATCAAATTGCTTGATTAAAAGAAAATAGAAGAGCAAATATAATTCAATTCATGTTTTATTTTCAAAACCACAGCTGTAAATACTCATTCTATCGGCAAATTTAAACTAAAAAAGTTGATTATAAATATATAATCAACTTTTTATAAAATAAGCTCAGAATCTTTTATTCGTTCAGAGCGACAATCGGCTTCACAATACGTGCTTTAATTTCCTTGGTTTCGTCCACAAGTTCCATTAAAATAGTATCTCCGGCTTCAAGTTTTCCCTCCAACACAATATCGGCCAACTGATCCTCGAGATAGCGTTGTATTGAGCGTTTCAGCGGACGAGCGCCAAACTGAACATCGTAACCTTTATCGGCTATAAAGTCCTTCGCTTCGGGCGAAAGTTCAAGTTTATAGCCCATAGTTGTAACACGTCCAAACAAACCTTTAAGCTCAAGATCGATAATGCTTTTGATCGAATCCTTGCTCAACTGATCGAACATAATTACATCGTCCACCCTGTTCAGAAATTCAGGAGCAAAAGTACGATTCAATGCTTTCTGAATGACAGAACGAGAAAACTCACTGTCCATAGCCACATCAGCAGAAGTATTAAAACCAACTCCTTTGCCAAAATCTTTTAGCTGACGCGTTCCTACGTTCGACGTCATTATGATAATTGTATTTTTAAAGTCGATGCGTCGGCCAAGGCTATCGGTTAAGCGTCCTTCGTCCATCACCTGCAACAGCAAATTGAAAACATCCGGGTGCGCCTTTTCAATTTCGTCCAATAAAATAATAGAATAAGGTTTACGTCGTACCTTTTCAGTAAGCTGTCCTCCCTCTTCGTATCCTACGTATCCCGGAGGTGCTCCGATGAGTCGCGAGACACTGAATTTTTCCATGTATTCGCTCATGTCAACACGAATAAGTGCATCGGCAGTATCAAACATGAATTCTGCCAATATTTTAGCTAAATGCGTTTTACCAACACCTGTAGGTCCAATAAATATAAACGAACCTATGGGTTTACTCGGATCTTTCAACCCGATCCTATTGCGCTGAATGGCTTTCACAATTTTATTCACGGCTTCATCCTGACCAATAATTTTGCTCTGAAGCGTTTCTTTCATCTGACGCAACTTGAGTCCTTCGGCCTGTGCAATTCGCTGTACAGGAATCCCAGACATCATTGCAACAACTTCGGCCACCTGTTCTTCATCGACAGTTTCAGGGTGTTTCTGCGCATCCTGCTCCCAACGTTTTATAGCATCTTCGAGCATATACTGGGTTTGTTTTTCCTGATCGCGAATTGGCCCCGCCAACTCATATTTTTGCTCACCCAGGACTCTTAGTTTTTCTTTTTTAAGCTCTTCAATCTTTTTCTCAAGTTCTTCTATCTCTACAGGTACCGAAACTGTTCCAATGTGTACCCGCGAACCAGCTTCGTCTAAAGCATCGATGGCTTTATCCGGAAAACAACGATCGGTTATGTAGCGCTCGGTAAGTCTTACGCAAGCGTTAATGGCTTCGGGGGTGTACCTTACGTTGTGGTGATATTCGTATCGCTCCTGAATATTTTCAAGAATCTGTAAAGTTTCTTCCGGAGTAGTTGGATCCACCATTACCTTTTGGAAACGACGTTCAAGAGCACCATCTTTTTCAATGCTCTGACGATATTCGTCCAGCGTGGTAGCGCCTACACACTGAATTTCGCCCCTTGCCAAAGCAGGTTTCAGCATATTGGCCGCATCCAGCGAACCCGGAGCGCCACCGGCACCCACAATGGTGTGAATTTCGTCGATAAACAAAATTACATCCGGATTTTTTTGCAATTCATTCAGAATGGCTTTGATACGTTCTTCAAACTGTCCACGGTATTTTGTACCAGCCACTATCGATGCCATATCGAGCGAAACCACACGTTTATCGAATAGCACGCGTGATACACGTCGCTGAATGATGCGCAATGCAAGACCTTCTACGATAGCCGATTTACCTACCCCGGGATCGCCAATCAACACAGGATTATTTTTCTTACGCCGGCTCAGGATTTGTGCCAATCGCTCAATTTCTTTTTCACGTCCCACGATAGGATCAAGACGATTTTCGAGCGCAGCCTTTGTTATGTCCACCCCAAAAGAATCGAGAGCAGGTGTATCACTCTGTTTTGATGCTTGCCTCGACTGTGATTTTGGTCGACCTTTTAATTCATCATCCTCATCGTCGTCCTGAAAATCAGAGCTCATCATAGAAGGCGTTTCAGGACTTTCGATATAGGTTTTGGCCTTTTCGTAAGTCATGTGTTCGGAGGACAAAGTATCGACCGCCAGATTGTTTTTTTCTTTCAGAATGGCCAACAACAGATGTTCTGTATCAGCAACTTCTACCGAAAGTGAACGCGTTTCCAATTCCATTATTTTTTTTATGCGTTCAGTGCTTTTCAGTGTAAGAATAGCTTCTCCGGTTGGCTCTTTATCGGTACGGATTTTACTTTCGATGGTTTGTTTCACCTTGTTTATATCAACATTGGACTGAATTAATATATCAATTGCTTTTCCTTTGCCATTGCGAAGCAAGCCAAGCAAAAGATGCTCTGGTCCCACGAAGTCATTTCCAAGTCTTTCGGCTTCCTGCGTGCTATATAGCAATACGTTATGTAATTGTTCAGAATAATTTGTTGTCATATATATATTTTTTTTGCTATTCATTCTACAAATTTAATCAAAAGTTTGAAGTTCAATCTCCGGGTAGGAAATTTATTCCGTGAAATATTGTTTCAAAAATAATACCGATAAATAAAGAAAAGAAATATCGGTAATTATGTCAGACTGAAAAATAAACGAGAATTTTTAATTAGATTTGCAGGCTTTTATTTTAAAATTTAATGTAAATCTATTTGTGTAGAGATATATGGAGTCGTTTCACTGAAATTCAACTTCCATAGTGTACTGATAAAACAGCTATTGTACTTAAATAGTTTGAATCATACAGCTAAAAATGATTTACATTAATAATGTAAGCATTTGAAAACAATAAGAATTCAATATCATTTTCACTCATTTTCCTTTTTCGAAAATGGAGTATAAACAAATAATAATTATATGACTGAGAAAATTTCAACAACGCTGCGTGAATCATCCGTAGCCCGCTGGACAGCTTTGATTTTGCTCGCCAGCACCATGTTTTTTGCCTACATGTTTATCGATGTACTGGCACCGTTGAGCACTATGCTCGAACAAAGTCTGAAATGGACACCCGATACTTTCGGGTCGGTAGCCGGTTCGGAGTATTTTCTGAATGTATTTGCCTTTTTTCTGATTTTTGCCGGAATTATTCTCGATAAAATGGGCGTACGTTTTACTGCTGTACTTTCGGCAGTGGTTATGGTTGTAGGTGCTTCCATTAAGTTATATGGTATCAGCGATGGATTTAATGCCGGTGGTTTTGGTTACGATTTTATGAGTTCTTTTTGGCCATCGTTCCCTGCATCGGCCAAAATGGCGTCTGTTGGTTTTGCAATCTTTGGTTGTGGCGTCGAAATGGCAGGTGTAACCGTATCAAAAGGAATTGTAAAATGGTTCAAAGGCAAAGAAATGGCACTGGCTATGGGCCTCGAAATGGCCATTGCCCGTTTGGGTGTGTTTGCCGTATTTCGCTTATCGCCGATACTTGCCGAGCAAGGTGGTATCAGCATGTCAGTAGGTGTAGGCACACTGTTGTTACTTATTGGCTTACTTAGTTTTAGCGTGTACTTCTTTATGGATCGCACCCTCGAACGCCAGGATGCTTCGGCGCGCGATGCAGCTGATCCCGAAGAGGAATTCAAGGTCAGCGATCTGAAAGCAATTTTCACTTCCAAAACATTTATGATAGTAGCCGGACTGTGCGTGCTGTTTTATTCAGCCATTTTCCCATTCCAGAAATTTGCGACCGGAATGCTCGAAAGCCGTCTGAGCATGACGACCTCCGACGCCAGCGGATTATTCTCTTATTTCCCTATCGGCGCTATGGTACTCACTCCGCTATTGGGTTGGTTTATCGACAACAAAGGCAAAGCAGGAACTATGCTTATGCTCGGTTCGATGCTTGTGGTTATTTGCCATCTGATATTTGCACTCACGCCAGCCGCTAGTTTTACTTTCGGGGTGGCTTTAGCTGCAATTATTCTGTTAGGTATTTCATTTTCGCTTGTACCAGCAGCTTTATGGCCTTCAGTACCGAAACTTGTCGACAACCGTGTATTGGGTTCGGCTTATTCAATTATTTTCTGGATACAAAACATCGGTCTGATGCTTACACCCATGTTGATTGGCTGGGCACTCAAAACGTCGAATCCGGGCGTAGCCGATGGCATTGCTGCCGGTGAAGCGCTAAAATATAACTACACAGTACCGATGCTTATCTTTGCAAGTCTGGGCGTAGTGGCTTTTTTCCTTGCATTGTGGCTCAAAGCTGAAGACAAGAAAAAAGGTTATGGCCTTGAAATGCCGAACGTAAAAAAATAAAATAAATTCCAATTGAAGAATGCTTTAAATACTTTGGCAACTTAGTATTTAAAGCATTTTTTTTATTAAAACAAAAGTTGTATTTTTATCCCTCAATATAGAAACCATCAAACAATTATTAATATGGAAAACAATGCCTTATTAAACGAAGTGATTGCAAAAGCAACTACATGGCTGAACGGCAATTACAATGAAGAAACTAAAGCCGAAGTTCGTCGTTTACTCGAATCGGAGGACAAAACCGAATTGATCGAATCGTTTTACCGCGACCTTGAATTCGGTACAGGTGGGTTACGCGGCATCATGGGTGCCGGCACCAACCGTATGAACATTTACACCGTAGGGGCAGCCACTCAGGGATTAAGTAATTACCTGAAAGCGCAATTTCCCGATCTGCCTCAAATCAGCGTGGTGATAGGTCACGACTGCAGAAATAACAGCCGACTTTTTGCCGAAATATCGGCTAATATATTTTCTGCCAACGGTATTAAGGTCTATCTTTTCGAAGACCTGCGCCCGACGCCCGAAGCTTCGTTTGCCATCCGTCATTTAGGCTGTCAGAGTGGAATTATACTTACGGCTTCGCACAACCCGAAAGAATACAACGGTTACAAAGCTTACTGGAATGATGGCGCTCAAATGATTGCACCACACGACGAAAACGTAATTACTGAAGTTACCAAAACAAAGGTGGACGACATCAAATTTAAAGGCAACCCTGAACTAATTGAAATTATCGGCGAAAAAATCGACAACGCTTTTATCGAAGCTATTAAAACACTTTCGTTGTCGCCAGAGGCTATCAAACGCAACAGCAATCTGAAAATCGTGTACACTCCGATTCATGGTACCGGTGTGAAACTTATTCCACGTGCGCTGAAAGAATATGGCTTTACAAACATTATCAATGTGCCCGAACAGGATGTGGTCAGTGGAAATTTCCCTACTGTTATTTCACCGAATCCGGAAGAACCAGCGGCATTGGATATGGCGGTAAAAAAAGCAATTGCCACCGATGCTGACATTGTAATGGCTTCGGATCCTGATGCCGACCGTTTGGGTATTGCTATTAAAAATGACAAAGGCGAATGGATACTTGTGAATGGAAATCAGACCGCTCTGCTGTTTGTATATTATCTGATTACACGCTGGAAAGAACTCGGTCGTTTGCAGGGAAAAGAATATATTGTAAAAACAATTGTAACCACCGAAATTATCAAGGATATTGCCAATAAAAACGGTGTGGAAATGTTCGACTGTTTCACTGGTTTCAAATGGATTGCGGCTGTCATTCGTGAAAACGAAGGCAAGAAAACATATATTGGCGGCGGCGAAGAAAGCTATGGATTCCTTCCCGAAGATTTCTGTCGCGACAAAGACGCAGTGTCGTCGTGTACCTTGATGGCTGAAATTACAGCATGGGCCAAGGACAATGGCAAAACGCTTTTTGAATTATTGCAGGATATTTACATTGAATACGGCTACGGAAAAGAAAAAGGTATTTCGGTAGTACGCAAAGGTAAATCGGGCGCCGAAGAAATTGCGCAAATGATGAGCGACTTCCGCAATATGCCACCGAAAGAAATTGCCGGATCGAAAGTAGTGTTTATAAAAGATTACAAAACATTGCAAATGAAAAATATAATCACGGGAGAAGTATCGGAACTTACGATGCCTGCTACCTCGGATGTATTGCAATATTTCACCGAAGATGGTACCAAAATTTCGGTTCGCCCTTCGGGAACAGAGCCAAAAATTAAATTCTATATCGAAGTGCGTGGCGAAATGAAATCGCGTGCCGACTACAATGCTGCTGATGCTGCTGCCAACGTAAACCATTGGATGGATTGAAATAATAAGCATCGCACTCAAAAGCCCGATTGAAACTTCCATTGAAAACCAAATCCTCGGGCACTCCGCATTCCACCCCCATAGTCGAAGTAATCAACCAGATATTATCTGCTGCCTGTAGTGCCATGTCCAGTTCGTGGGTCGACAACAAAACAGCTTTTCCCGTTTCGTGAGCCAGTTTATGTAACAGCAACATGATTTCGACCCGATTGGGCAAGTCGAGATGAGCCGTCGGTTCATCAAGCATTATAATGGGCGTATCCTGTGCCAGCGATTTGGCAATCATCACACGCTGTCGTTCCCCATCCGATAATTCGGAAAAATAATCATGTTTTTTATGCGTCAAATGTACCATATCGATGGCCTGACTCACCAGTTTCTCATCCTCAACCGACGAGTTTCCCCACCAGCTACGATAGGGATGCCTGCCAAACGACACCATATCAAGCACCGTTGCATTATCTATGTCCACCCTATCGGTAAGCACGAGCGCAATCTGCATGGCCTTTTCGTGCTGACTCAGCTGCTCTATTTCTCTGCCATTTATTTGTATTCCACCGCTCAATGGCTTTTGGAGGGCGGCCAACGTTCGGAGCAAAGTCGACTTTCCTGTGCCGTTAGGACCAATCAAGCACACTAACTCTCCGGCCTGTAATTGAAGATTCAAATCAGACTGCACCATTGTTTTTTTTCCTTTTCGGGAATAACCAATCGAAAGTTTATGTGTCGATAACACTGACATTGCTCTAATGAGTTCTATAGTTTTTATTTCCTTTTCAAAATAATCCACAAAATAACAGGTGCGCCAAACAACGAACTAATGGTATTGATTGGTAGCGTATAAGTGGGCATTTGCGAAATTATATCGCAAACAAGCAACAACGATGCTCCACAAAGCAAACTTGCCGGAAGAAGAACTCCATGCTTCGAAGTGCGGAAAACACCCCTCGCAATGTGTGGAATGGCTACCCCAACAAAAGCCACAGGCCCCACAAAAGCCGTAATGCCTCCGGCCAGTAAACCAGTGGCCACAACGATCAGCAAACGCGTTTGAACAATTGAAATACCTAAACCACGGGCATAATTTTCGCCCAGCAATAAACCATCGAGTCGTTTATGAAGGAAAAACGCCATGGCAATTCCAATAAAAACAATTGGTAGCAACACTTGCATATATTGCCACGTCACGGCGCTTAAACTTCCAAACGTCCACATCACAAAAAGCTTTATCGCATCAGGATTGCTGAAATTTTGCAACACACTTACAATAGAACCTGCTATGGTGCCAAACATAATGCCCACGATAAGCAGAGAAACCGCATTTTGAACCTTGAATGAAACACCCACCACAAGCAGAAGCACCAATGCAGCGCCCATCACGGCTGCCAATATCATTGCCCAACCACTGCCGGCCACTGCTATTGGCAAAGCCGCCGAAGCCATAGTAATTAAAGCCACACCCAGACTAGCGCCCGAACTTACACCAAGGATATAAGGATCGGCCAGCGGATTCCGAAAAAGTGTCTGCATCATCAATCCCGCTACCGACAGAGAAGCGCCTGCCAGTATTGCCGTAATGGCTTTGGGCAACCGAAAATTCAGTAAAATCTCCGAATTCATCACATCGGTGTTGTTCCCTGTAAAAACAGCAAGGATTTCGCTCATAGGAATGCGAATGCTGCCCCAGGCCAAATCGGCAAGGAAAAGCGCTACAGTAAGTACCGACAGCGCAAAAAACAATATGGTATTGCGTGCGTGCATTCGTATTTATCTAAAAATCTTATCTTTTCTTTTTTATTTCACTCATTATGATCATCCGAACCTTCGGAAAAACAGGGCAAGCTTTCATAACTATACGAAACCTCCGTTCAGCGCTAAAAAGCTATTTCAACTGTTTGGCATATACTAATTCGTAGCCCGGCAACAAATCGGGATGCAAAATTGCAATTACATCAGCAAGCAGCAAATCGGGACGCGCCACTGCGCTTTCCCAAAAATCGTTGGCCGTGGATGGCAACAGGCGTTTGTTGAAATTATACACTTGTTTTAGCGCCACTGGTCTGAACAACGCATGTTTCGAGTCAGTCTGAATAAGTTCATTCAACGAATTGAAATTGCAATTCAGCCAAACGTCGGTTTGCGAAAAGTTCTTCAAAACGGTTTCGATATGCAGTGGTAAGCTTCCGGCAGTGGTATCGTTGGCATAAAAATACTTCGAACCCGCATCGGCAAACAGTTTTCCCATAAAGTTACACCCAGAAGGCATATACCAGGTACCCCTGAAATTCGATCCCGACATAATGTTCGGTTGTTTGTTCACCCCCGCCGCTTTGGCTTTGATGGCATTGTAACGCTTGTCCACATCAGCAAACACACTGTCGGCCACCTGCTCTTTATCGTAAAATGCAGCAACAAATTTTATCCATTCGGCCCGCGCCAACAGCGACGTTTCCATCCACTCATTATTGAAAATCACAGGTATTTGGGCTTGCGATACGCGTTGAGCATAAGGATCATTCTGATTGTAACCACTCATCATCACAGCATTGGGCTTGAGTTGTAATGTTTTTTCCACATTGATATTAAATGCATCGCCTAAGTCGCTTATTTTACCATCAGCTATTCTTTTGTTGATTTCGCTGTTATAAATGATTTTCGGAGAACAAACCGCATTGATGGTTTCGAGCTCCCCCAGAAGACTCAAAAACTCGAAATGAGTCACCGAAGTTGCAGCCAGCGTTTTGAGCGGAATCAGCACTTTTGTACCATCCGTTGGTGTTGGAGTGGCCACATCGTTCACCAGATAGTAACGGGCGTATATGCTTCCCTTTTGCCATGGATTGTACACAATTACTTCTTTATAGTTTTCGAAATAGCGAACAGCAAATCCTTCGGCATATTTCAGCTCGAGCGAATCTGTCAAAGATGCATTTTGCGTATTCGCAGGTTTATTTCCACACGCAGCAAAAAAGCTGATGATGAGTAAAAAGAGAACGGATTTTTTGATCATATTTTTAAAAAAGAATACAGTAGCGATGGAGTAAAAAACAAAGAACCGCAGAGCTATATTCCGCGATTCTTTATTTTTCTTATCGATAACCTGCGGTTCAACGCCGCAAAGATAACAGTAAAAAGTAAGATAGTCAATTTATTTCTGAACTTTTACAATTGCTTTTTCTCACTCCAACATATAAAATGTTATATCAGTATTTTAAAATTTTCAAAAATGAAACCGTTTATTTATCGTTCTTCACAAAAAGCCATAAAACACCCGAAATAGCCAGTGTAACGGCACAGATCAGAAACACCACCGATTTTTCCGAAGCTGCATTTACCACCTCACCCATTTTGAAACTTGCCACCAACTGCGGCAACACTACCGACAAATTGAAAATGCCCATATACAAACCCATTTTGGTTTGATCTACCTTTTCGCTCATAATGGCAAAAGGCAATGAAACCACCGACGCCCAACCGATACCGGCAATGGCAATCATTATATAGTACAAAATCACCGAAGTGTCGAAAAACAAAACGCCGGCATATCCCAGGGCCATAATGAATACACAAATCAAATGCGTTTTCACCATTCCTATTTTCTTTGCAAATCCGTTCAGTACCAACACGGGTAAAACGGCGCTCACCAAACTAAGAATGAAAAAGGCGATGGAATTGATTTTACCAGCTTCGTCGCCAAGGCCCAGGTCCTCAGTCAGGTAAAAGAATGCATAGATAAACATGGTCTGCACACCGATCCATGTGAACGAATGTGCCAGCAATACTTTCTGAAACTCATTGCTTTTTTCCTTGCTTTTTGTCAGATTAAAAAGCACGATAATGGTGCTGACAATGATCAACAGCACCGAAGCAAACTCAACAACCCCAAGTTTGTATCCGAATACAGGAATGGTGGCTGTAATTTGCAAACCGAATAATTTGGAGAAAATAACGAAGATGCCATAAAGCAAAAAACCGGAAAGGGGCAACAATGCCTCCACTATATCGTGCACCGACGTTTTCGACCGAGCCACCGCTTTATCGCCTTTTTCATCTTTCAGCTCGCGCGGCTCCTGAATAAGAAAAGCCGGGATAATTGAAGCCAGCAAAGCAACAGCCACCCCAAAATAAATAAGAAAAATATTTCCCAGCGTACCCCCGATAAAATAAGCCAACACCCCGAAAGTTCCCGAAACCGTCTGCATCCAGGTGTAACCTTTACTGCGTTCGTTATGAGGCGTGCAGTCGGCGACCAGCGACCGGGTAGGATTGAAACTTACATTGATGGAAAGATCGAAAGTCAGGGCTACAATAACAGCTATTGAAAGTAATCCGGCCTGAGGATCATCTCCTCCAACAAAAATTTTCTGAATAATTTCAAGATTCGGCAGCGCCAGCATCATCAAAGCAGCCAGAATGCCACCTATCACTATCCACGGCCTGCGGCGTCCGCCCATGAACCACATATTGTCCGATAAAGCGCCTACAATGGGCTGAGCAATAATTCCGGCAATCGGTCCTGCCGCCCATACTATACCAATTTCGTGAATATCGAGTCCGTATTTTGTTGATAGAATCCAGCTCAAAGCGGAAATCTGCACCGAAAGTGCAAAACCCATGGCTGTGGCAGGCAAACTGAGCAAAGCAAAAAATGCATTACTCATTTTCTTCTGAATGTTTAACATGATGTATTGTATTAGAATGAATGATTTTTTACAACGAAATGCAATGTTATTCATTTTCTTTGTAAAACTGTTATTTTTCTATTTGAGAATGCAAAAATAAATATGCAAACGTTTGCTGAAAAAGAACGGTTCGATTTTACGGACTTAGAAACCTATCAGATTTTCATCCAACACGGGAAATCCGGGTAATCTTTTTTTGGTTTCAGTATCGAAAAACCTGAGCGCAAGACTATCGGTAACAGGAAGGGGGAAGCTTTGTGGCGATTTAATAAAATCGATTGTAGGAATTAAATGATATTGATATTGCGTGTTTAAAACGCCACGGTATACATAAACAGGCAAATAGGATGTGCTTATTATTTTCTTTGAATGAACTCCGATTTTTACTTTTACCATAATTCCGCCATCGGTATGGGGTTTGCGTTGGTTAGAGATTGAATTACCCAAAGAATAGAACACAGGCACCAACGAAGTTCCATTACTCAAAAATTCAGCATTCTGAACTACATGTGGATGACCGCCAATCAGCAAATCCACTCCCTCGCGAACAAAAAGTCGCGCCAGCATCTGTTGCTCAGTATTGGCTTGCAGTTCGTATTCGTTTCCCCAATGCAAAGTAATCACAGTGAGGTCGGGCTGTTTCATTTTTGCCCGGCGGATATCGTTTTTTATTACATTGGTATCTATCCTGTTTACAACATTGGGAGGCGTCAGTTTATTTCCGTTCGTACCGTAAGTATAGTTCAGAAGGGCTATTTTCACTCCTTTTTTTTCGAGCATCAAAGGATAAATTGAATCTTTCTGGGCTTTGTTTACATAACTTCCGGCATGCTTGAGCTTGCGGTCTGTTATCATTTTCAAGGTACGCTCCAGGCCGTATTTTCCACGGTCGAGCACATGATTATTGGCAGTCAGTATTACATCGTAACCTGCATTTTTAAGCGCATCGAGCAAAGCATCAGGACTCGAAAAATAAGGATATCCGCTGTAAGGTTTCCCCGCAAGAGGCACTTCGAGGTTGGTTACTGCTATATCGGCATTTTCGATATAAGGTTTTACGCTTCGAAAACAAATGTCGTAATTGTAGGTTCCGTCGACTTTATTATATGCAGCCTGAAATTGAGGCGAATGCCCCATGATATCTCCCGAAAAAATGATCGAAACGCTCTCATCGTCCAATAAAGTATCGGACAATACAAGTTCATTATCGTGCAAAAAGCTGCTGAAAACAAACAAAGTTGCAAACATCAAAATCGATTTTTTCATCAATCTATTTAAAAGCAGATTGGTTTACGATTTGCTTTTCAGTAAAAAAATTGTCTGCTCAATTCTCAGTAATTCCGGACGCCAAATATGGAACTACCAACCCTGACCATCGTACTCCCCTCCTCTATTGCGATCTGATAATCGTCCGACATGCCCATCGAAATTTCTTTAAACGATGTGTTGTTGGCAAAATATGTGTTTTTCAATTCGTCGAACAGATCTTTAAGCGACTTAAATTCAGAACGTATCTGATTTTTATCGTCGGTAAAGGTAGCCATTCCCATTAATCCTGCTATGTTTATGTTTTTAAGCTCCTGCCATTCGGCCGTTGCCAGCAAACTTTTCAACTCGTCGGGCGAGAAACCAAATTTTGTTGCTTCGCTGGCAATATAAACCTGCAACAGACAGTTCACTTTTCTGTTTTGTTTTTCGGCTTGTTTATTGATTTCAACAAGCAACTTGAAGCTATCCACGCCATGAATCAGGTCCACAAATGGTACGATTTGCTTTATCTTGTTGGTTTGCAAATGCCCTATAAAATGCCAATGAATATCTTTGGGAAGCCTTTGCTGCTTTCCACACATTTCCTGCACCTTGCTTTCGCCAAAAACTCTTTCGCCGGCATTGTAAGCTTCAAGCAGCTCCTCGTCGGGATGAAATTTGGAAACACAAACCAGCTGAACATGTGCCGGAATGTGTTTACGTATCGAAATTATGTTTTGCTGAACTGACATGGTTCCGTTTACTCTTTTCCGTATTTATAAACGTCCATAATCAGGGTTTCGCTGATATTTGCAATCTCGTAATCGGCCATCGAACCCTTCATTCCTTCAATAATGCCGTTCAAGGCATCCTTCATGTCCGAAGCCTGCACCATCATAGTAACTCCCGTACGTTTTTCGATTCCTTTTTCCTCGTCAATAGTTACAAAATTCACTTTTGAGCGGTACCATTTATCGCCATTTTCGTTGAAAAACAACTCACTTATACGCATACGTTTGATGTTGGATACTTCAAACTCACCGCTGATAAAAGGTTTCATTTCTTCAATTGTCCTTTCCTCTGCTTCGGTGAACGACATTGCATCAATGAGATAAGCCTCGGTTACTTTTACAATTTTACCTTCTTCTGCCGTTTTTTCATACTTCACTTTACATTCAAACCAACTATGCATATCTATTTTATTTATTGTTTTTTGTTATATATCTTGCTATTTTCAGTTTATTATCAACCGAATAATAATTATTTCGTTTCTGATATTTATCACACAAAGATAATATCTTTTGATCAATCAGCATAAGCTCATGCGAAAAAAACTTTCACAAAAAATGGCAGCAGTCGAGCAAACATACAGACACAAAAAACCGGTATTCCTATGGCAGGAATACCGGTTTCTTTTTGATTTTGAACAGCAAACTTATTCAGCTACTACTTCGAAAGCAACTTCTACTGTTACTTCTTTGTGAAGTTTTAATGTAGCTTTGTATGAACCAACTTCTTTCACTGGTTCTTTAAGTACGATAACTTTACGGTCAACGGCAAATCCGGCTTTTTCGAAAGCATCAGCAATTTGGATAGGGCCAACAGCACCGAAAATTTTTCCGGTTGTACTAGTCTTAGCACCTACCGACAAAGTAATGTCTTTTACTTTTTCAGCCAATTCGATCGCTTCGTTTTTGATACGTTCCAATTTGTGAGCACGTTGTTTCAGGTCTTCAGCCAACATTTTTTTAGCTGATTCAGTTGCCAATACGGCTTTTTTTGTAGGGATAAGGAAGTTACGTCCGTAACCATCTTTTACCTTAACAATATCTCCTTTGTAACCAAGATTGATTACATCTTCTTTCAATATAATTTCCATACTTTTTCCTCCTGTTTATTATTTCATCATATCGGTTACATAAGGAAGCAACGCTATGTGGCGTGCTCTTTTAACTGCTTGAGCTACTTTACGCTGAAATTTCAACGAAGTACCGGTAAGGCGACGAGGAAGAATTTTTCCCTGTTCGTTCAAGAATTTTTTCAAAAATTCAGGATCTTTGTAATCGATGTATTTAATACCGCTTTTTTTGAAACGACAGTATTTTTTCTTTTTTACATCTACTGAAGGTGGGGTAAGATATCTGATATCTCCGTTATTTGCTGCCATGGTTTAGTTCTCCTTTACTTCTTTTGATTTAACATTCTTTCTTTTTTCGGCATACTCGTAAGCATATTTATCCAAACGGAACGATAAGAAACGAAGCACGCGTTCATCGCGGCGGAATTGCAATTCCAGTTTTGCAACGACTGAAGGATCGGCATCAAACTGTAACAGGGAATAAAAACCTGTCGATTTTTTCTGAATTGGGTAAGCTAATTTGCGTAAGCCCCAGTTCTCTTCATTGGTGATAGTCGCACCACTTTCTGTCAAAGTGGCTTTGAACTTTTCTACCGCTTCCTTCATCTGAACATCAGACAAAACGGGAGTTAAAATGAAAACGGTTTCATAATGATTTAACATACTGTTTACTAACTTTTTAAAATTTATAATCTTGATTTTATTAAAGCGGGACAAAGATACAAATAATTATTTGACTGACAAAGGCCAACGGATAAATTTTTTGTATGGTTTCGTCGCACTTTATTTATCATTGTGCCTTACGAATAAGAATTTTGGGAGCATGCTCGGCATGGCTGTTTTGTACCGGACGTTGCATGCGCGATTTATTTACATCGGGCTTTCCTTTGTCCCTGGCGCCTGCCGGCGTTTTCGTTTTCGTTCTCGACTTTACAGCTTTCACAGTTTCTACATTCTCTGCCGGAAACGGATGATCTTTTATCTCCGGAATTTGAATTGAAATCAGTTTTTGGATATCACGGATATAATCGCGCTCCTCGATGTCGCAAAACGAAACTGCCTTACCATCAAGGCCTGCTCTTCCCGTTCGCCCAATGCGGTGCACGTAAGTTTCGGCGATGTTCGGAACATCGTAGTTGATCACCAGGTTCAAATCATCGATATCAATTCCGCGAGCTGCTATATCGGTGGCCACAAGCACACGCGTAGTTCTCTCCTTGAAGTTTTTCAACGCACTCTGACGGGCATTCTGCGATTTATTACCATGTATGGCTTCAGCTTTTATCTGTGCTTTCACCAGAATGCGCATAATTTTATCGGCGCCGTGTTTGGTACGCGTAAAAACCAAAGCTGTTTTTATCGATTTATTTTTCATCAAGTGAATTAATAAATCTTTTTTATTGGCGGCATCTACATAATACAGTTCCTGTTGAATGGTTTCGGCAGTCGACGATACAGGCGTCACTTCCACTTCCTGCGGTTTTGTAAGAATAGTACCGGCAAGCGAACGGATAGCATCGGGCATTGTAGCCGAGAAAAAAAGCGACTGACGTTTAGCGGGAATGAGTTTAATCAACTTTTTCACATCATGGATAAAACCCATATCGAGCATGCGATCGGCTTCGTCGAGCACAAAAATGCTTAAATCGTTGAGCTTGACAAATCCTTGCTTTTGCAAGTCGAGCAAGCGACCCGGAGTTGCAATCAACACATCAACCCCGGCCTTCAGTTGGCTTACTTGTGGATTCTGATTCACACCTCCAAAAATAACCGTATGTCGGATATCAAGAAAACGTCCGTAAGCAGCAAAACTTTCATCAATCTGTATTGCCAATTCACGTGTAGGAGTTACAATAAGCGCTTTGATTTTACGATGATTTGATTTGGTAATGCCCATTTTATACAATTGCTGTAACATGGGAATGGCAAAAGCCGCCGTTTTTCCGGTACCTGTTTGCGCACAGCCTAATAAATCTTGTCCTTTGAGTATTATTGGAATTGAAATTTCCTGAATAGGGGTTGGTTGGGAATAACCTTCATGTTTAAGAGCATTTAAGATCGGCTCTATCAGATCTAATTTTTCAAATGTCATAGAATAATTTACGCATCCATTCGTCTTTTTTTAAGATCTAACATTTATCTGAACGGATTACGATTTTGCGCAAAGGTACGGAAAATAAACGAAGGCTGAAAATGACGCCGAAAGTTCAGCCATTACGAAGTTCATCAATAGGTTCATCTTCGCCGGAGTAGTCCAGGTCAGATGTATCATCCTCGTCGTCCCATATTTTTTCAGGCCTCTGCGGACCATCTTTCCTGAAAATAAGCGAAAGCGCCAGGCCTGCAACTCCACCCGAAAGATGTCCTTCCCACGAAATCGGGTCGTTTACCTGCCACGGAAAGACATGCCACACCATGCTTCCGTACAAAAAAGTGACAATCAGCGAAATGGCGATCAGAGGGATATGTTTCCGCAACAATCCACTAAAAAACAAGAAGAAAGCTATTGAATAAATCAATCCGCTTGCACCAATGTGCCAACTATCGCGCCCAATGATCCAAAGCATAATTCCACTTATAAGGTAAGACAAAAGCAATACTTTGGAAGCTATTTGTTTGTAAAAATAATACAAACAGGAACTTAACAGCAGAAACGATATAGAATTATTCAGGAGATGCCCCCAGTCGGCATGGATAAACACATAAGTCAAAATCCCTGAAACATGCTCAATATCGCGCGGCAAAATTCCGGCCTTATGAAAACCCCAACCCATCCCTCTCTCGAATACAAAAACCAGTATAAAAAAAAGAGTGATGATGGCCGGAACAAATACAGCATGTAAAAATTGCCGTTGCGCAGGTGTACGTTTTTCGCTGAAAAGCATAGATGTTCTTCTTTTATTTTAGACAAAAATACAATATATTTTTCAGATGAACAGTAATCTTACAATTAACATCGGAACACTCTGATTTGTATTTTTTCATAAATAACGATGTTTCTGAGTTGATAATTTCAACCTGACAAATAATAAACTTAACAATCAGTCTATTAAATTAATTATCCCGAAAGGGCATTTCTTATCGAAATAATTTAAACAATTTGTTTTGAAATTACAAATATTATGGATAAATTGCGAACTCTAAACGAAGTACATCAAATAAACTGGTATACAGTATTTTTTGCATTTGCAAATCAGCAACATATCAGATAATTATTGTATCTATAACAATGTATTTAAATCAGACCACTATATGAGCTACCTTAATTTTGACAAGACGCTTTTGACAAACCTCGACAAATCTCTTTCGAAAGAGATGATACGAACCAATCGCGCAGGTACCTACAACAGCACAACGCTGATCGATTGCAACACCCGTAAATATCATGGGCAGTTGGTAGTTCCTTTGCCCGAAATCGATAATTCGAATCATGTATTGCTCTCCTCGCTGAACGAAACAGTGATTCAGCATGGCGCAGAATTCAATCTTGGAATCCAAAAGTACGAAGGGAATAATTTCAGTCCGAATGGTCATAAATATATCCGTCAATTCGACTGCGAAGTGGTGTCGCGCACCATCTACAGGGTGGGTGGAGTGATACTATCGAAAGAGCGAATACTGGTTTCATTCGAGCCCAGGGTACTCATCAAATATACACTGCTCGAAGCACACTCGCCTACCACGCTGAGATTCAAACCTTTTTTAGCATTCAGAAGCGTCAATGAACTGACACACGAAAACAACAAAGCCAACACCACCTACAACGAAAGTATTCAGGGAATTAATATGTGTCTGTACGAGAACTACCCATCTCTCCATATGCAGTTCTCGAAAAAAAATATTTATGTACACCACCCCGATTGGTACAAAAACATAGAATACTACAAAGAACAAGAACGTGGATACGAGTACAAGGAAGACCTTTTAGTACCCGGATATTTTGAAATGCCCATCAAAAAAGGGGAAGTAATTATTTTTTCGGCAGGCATAACCGAAACATCACCCCGAAAACTGCTTGCGATGTGGGACGACGAATTAAAACGAAGACATCATCGCACCGATATGTTTAGTTGCCTGAAAAACTCAGCACAGCAATTTTATAAACGCGAAGGCAGCCGGACTTACTTACTTGCCGGATACCCATGGTTTGGTGCTAGAGCCCGCGATCAGTTTATCGCGCTTCCAGGCTGCACACTTACAATTGATCGCATGGACTACTTCGACGACATCATGAAAACTTCGCTCGAAGAAGTGAGAATGTTTTTGAGCGGAGATACAAAAAACATTAAACTACAGGAAATTGACGATCCGGATGTATTACTTTGGCTCATCTGGACTTTTCAGCAATATGCTTTGCACACAAGCCTGAAAGAAGCGGCCGATCGGTTCGAGAATATCGCCACTGAAATCATAACCTTCATTCGAAAACAAAATCACCCGAACTTATTCATGCACAACAATGGCTTGCTATATGTAAACGGAAAGGAAAGGCCTGTAACCTGGATGAATGCAGTTGAAGATGGTCTGCCTATTACGCCACGTACCGGTTATGTTGTCGAAATAAATTCGCTTTGGTACAACGCCCTGAAATTCACATCGGCACTTACCCGCGAAGCTGGCAAAGAACATGCAGCCGATTTGCTCGATTATCAGGCCGAAATAGCCCGCGAAGCTTTCATAAGTACTTTTTGGAACGGCACCTATCTTTATGATTATGTGGATGGAAATTACGCCGACCGCGAGCTCCGACCCAATATGATACTGGCAGTAGGTTTAGAATATTCTCCACTCGATAAGCAACAACAAAAATCGGTACTGGACATAACAACAAAAGAATTACTAACACCTAAGGGATTACGAAGCTTAAGCCCTAAAAGTGGCTCGTATCGCCCCAATTATGTTGGTGGAATGCTGGAGCGCAACCGAAACTATCACAACGGACCGGTTTGGCCATTTACTTTCGGAGCTTTTGCATCGGCCTATCTTAAAGTATACAAGCAAAGTGGAAAATCATTTATCGAAAGAATGCTGAATGGTTTTGAAGCCGAAATGACAGAACTTTGTGTAGGTACTATCCCTGAATTGTTTGATGGAAATCCTCCCTACAAAGGCCATGGAGGAATGTCATTTGCCATGAGCGTGGCAGAAGTTTTGAGAGTGTTGGAATTTTTGAAGAAATACGAAAACAAATAACGAAGATGAAGGCATTGATGTTTGGATGGGAATTTCCTCCACATATTTTGGGCGGACTCGGCACAGCAAGTTACGGACTTACCAAAGGCATGGCTTTGCAACCCGACATGCAAATTACTTTTGTAATACCTAAACCTTACGGCGATGAGGATCAGAGCTTCCTGAAAATTATTGGAGCATGTAATGTGCCTGTGGTTTGGAAAGAAAACAATTGGGATTACGTAAATCAACGCATTGGCAACGTCATGCATCCTGACGAATACTTTTGGTTGCGAAACGGCATAAAATATAATTTCAACAGAATATATACAAACGATTTAGGATGTATCGATTTTTCGGGACGATACCCCGACAACCTGATAGAAGAAATTTCGAATTACGAAGCTGTGGCAAGCGTATTGGCGCATCAGCTCGATTTTGACATCATTCATTCTCACGACTGGCTCACCTACCCCGCCGGAGTCTTCGCCAAGCAAATAAGTGGGAAACCACTTGTGATTCACGTACATGCTACCGACTTCGACCGTAGCCGTGGTCAGGTAAACCCGACAGTTTATGCCATCGAAAAACGGGGAATGGATGCTGCCGACCATATAATGACAGTGAGCGAACTGACGCGCAGAACTGTGATTGAAAAATACAATCAGGATCCGGCCAAAGTAACTACAGTACACAACGCCGTAGAACCTTTATCGGACGCCGAGACTTTCACAAAAACGCCCCGTAAAGACAAAGTAGTAACCTTCCTTGGACGTATCACCATGCAAAAAGGACCTGAGTATTTTGTGGAAGCAGCACATCTTGTACTTCAAAAAACAAAAGGAGTACGATTTGTAATGGCAGGAAGCGGCGATATGATGAATGCCATGATTGATTTGGCTGCAAAAAAGGGAATTTCAGACCGTTTTCATTTCACGGGCTTCCTGAAAGGTCGTCAGGTACACGAAATGCTTGCCGAAAGTGATGTATATATTATGCCTTCGGTATCCGAACCTTTTGGCATTTCGCCACTCGAAGCCATGCAGGTAGGCACGCCGAGCATTATTTCAAAACAATCCGGCTGTGCCGAAATTCTGACACATGCCATTAAAACCGATTACTGGGACATTGACGCCATGGCAGATGCCATTTACTCAATCGTAAAAAACCCTTCGATGTATAAAAGCCTCAGAGAACTGGGACGCGAAGAAGTAAATAACATTAAATGGTACGATGCAGGTCTGAAAGTAAGAGGCATTTACGATAGTGTAATACGATAATGCTTACAGATGACAATCAAAATTTAAAAAGTAAACCAATCAGCAATTTATAAAAGACATACAATATGCGAAACATTTGTTTTTATTTTCAGATTCATCAACCTATGCGACTGAAACGTTACCGTTTCTTCGACATCGGACAAGATCATTATTATTACGATGATTTTCAAACTGAAGATCACATTCGCAAAGTAGCGGAACAATCTTATCTGACAGCTAACAAAACAATTGCTGAAATGATTCGTAGTTCGAACGGCAAATTCAAATGTTCTTTTTCTATTTCCGGCATTGCCCTTGAACAGCTCGAACAATATGCACCCGAAGTAATTGATAGCTTTAAAGAACTCTCGAAAACCGGCTCTGTAGAATTTTTAGCCGAACCCTATGCCCATTCGCTGGCTTCGGTGTTCGATGCCGATGAATTTAAACGTCAGGTAACTTTACATGCCAACAAAATTGAAGAACTATTTGGCAAACGCCCCGCTACATTTTTCAACTCCGAACTGATTTATTCAGATCAAATAGGTGAAACTGTGGCTGAAATGGGCTATAAAACAATGATGATTGACGAAGCCAAGCACGTAATGGGTTGGAAAAGTCCAAATTACATTTACAAACATGCGTACCTTCCCAAACTAAAGCTCCTCGTCCGAAACAACAAATTAAGTGACGACCTGGCCTTCAGGTTCACGCATCAATCATTAACAGCCGAAAAATTCATCGCCTGGATTGCCGCTTTGCCTGTCGAGGAAAAAACAATAAATCTGGGTATGGGTTACGACGTTTTCGGACACATAAACTCAGCCAATACGGGTATTTTCGAATTTATGAAAGCGCTTCCTTACTTTTCGATGGAGCAACAAATGAGTTTTGTTCTCCCATCTGATTATGTTAAGAAAACAGATGCTGTAGATGCACTCACAGTACCATTCCCCATGAGCTGGGTGGGCAATGACAAAGACCTTACACCCTGGACAGGAAATGACCTGCAACAGGAAGCTTTGAACAAGCTTTATGCCGTCAGCGAAAGGGTGAATCTCTGCAACGACAAACCTTTGCAGCACGATTGGCTAATGCTTCAATCCTCCGATCATTTCAGGTACATGAGCCACAAAGATCCTTACGGAACAAATTACGAATCGGCCTACGATGCTTTTATGAACTATATGAATATTCTGTCCGACTTCCTCGAAAGAGTTGAAGCCCAATACCCTACCACGATCGACAACGAAGAACTGAACGAATTGCTTAAAACAATCAACAGTCAGGAACGTGAAATTGAAGAGTTGGAAAATGAAGTTGTAAAACTAAAAGCAAGAAAAAAGAAAAAAGAAGAAGAAAAAATCTGACTTTGATATAACAATGAACCCGACAACTATCAGCATTGTCGGGTTTATTGTATCCTGTAAGCCTGTTTTTTGTAATTTCAATTAATTGCCGTATTTTTGCAGCTCATATAGATACGGAACAAAGAACATTGATGCAACAATATTTACAGGACAAAATTTTTAAAATCATCTCGGAAGCCGCTGACGAACAAGCCAAAGAATGCTATGTTATTGGGGGTTATGTACGCGATATTTTCCTGAAAAGAGAGTCGAAAGACATTGATGTGGTGGTAGTAGGCAGTGGTATTGAGATAGCCGAAGCCGTGGCCAAAAAACTGGGAAAGAAAGCGCACTTAACGGTTTTCAAAAATTTTGGAACTGCTCAGGTAAAACTGAACGACCTGGAAGTTGAGTTTGTAGGCGCCCGTAAAGAATCGTACCAACGCGATTCGCGCAAACCGATTGTTGAGGACGGAACACTGGAGGACGACCAAAACCGACGCGATTTCACTATCAACGCCATGGCTTTGTGTCTGAACAAAAACCGTTTCGGAGAATTAGTGGATCCGTTCAACGGAATGAACGATTTACAAAACTTTGTGCTTCGCACACCACTCAACTCCGACATCACTTTTTCCGACGATCCCCTGCGCATGATGCGCGGCATTCGTTTTTCGGCGCAATTAGGCTTCTTTCTCGAAACCAACACCTTCGAAGCCATTGCCCGTAACAATGAGCGCATCAGCATTATATCGAAAGAGAGGATTGCCGACGAACTGAATAAAATCATGATGTCGCGCAAACCATCGGTTGGCTTTATTTTACTCGAAAAAACCGGTTTACTTGAACTTATTTTTCCCGAATTACTTGCATTAAAAGGTGCTGAAACTAAAGATGGCATCGGACACAAAGACAATTTTTATCATACATTGGCGGTGCTCGACGGACTTTGCGAAAACACCGATAACCTGTGGCTGCGTTGGGCGGCTTTGCTTCACGACATAGGGAAACCCCGCACCAAACGTTTCGATCAACGACTGGGTTGGACTTTTCATAATCATAATTTCATTGGCGAAAAAATGGTTCCTGAAATTTTCAGAAACATGAAACTCCCGACCAATGAAAAGATGAAATATGTCCAAAAGATGGTTTCGTTGCACATGCGTCCCATTGTGCTCAGCGAGGATGAAGTGACCGATTCTGCAGTTCGCAGGCTGCTTTTCGATGCAGGCGACGATATAGATGATCTGATGACGCTTTGCGAAGCCGACATAACATCAAAAAATCCGGAAAAAGTAAAACGATTTCGTTCTAATTTCCAGTTGGTACGTCAGAAACTCAAAGAAATTGAAGAAAAAGACAAGGTGCGCAATTTTCAGCCGCCGGTAAGCGGACTCGAAATAATGGAAACTTTTAATTTACCTGCCTGTGCCGCTGTGGGCGATATTAAAATGAAGATTAAAGATGCTATACTCGATGGCATCATCCCTAACGAATATGAAGCTGCACGCGAATATATGCTTCGGATAGCCGGCGACATGGGACTTGAAAAACAGCTGTAGGTTGGTTGCTAAAAAACCGCCGAAAACATAGTTATACTGTTTTGTCTTCCATCGGACGCTCGAAGTTGTACACTTCCTTGTACAACACTTCTTTGATCAGGTGAAAATGCTTGTTCGTGAAATGATAATCGTTGGACATGATCAGCATTGGCAATAAAAACGACTCTCCATCGTAGGGTGGTTGCATGTAAAAATTCGACATTACATAAAAGCCAAGCCTTTCATAAAAATGAATCCGCCTGCTGGCAGTGATTGTTTTAGGCATTTCCACCTCGAGTACAACCGGTAAATTCACAGTCGAGAGAAATAACTTGATAATTTCGCTCCCGTAACTATGATTTCGGTGCTGAGAATGAATTGCAAAATGCTCGATGTAGTAAAAACGGCTGAATTTCCAGTAGTTGAAAAAACCAACAAAACCCTGTTCATTTTCAAGAGCATACACATTGAATCTGGAATCGGTATTCAATACCATCTCCAACGATTCCCAGCTTCGACGCTCATTCGGAGGGAACGAACTATTGTACAAATTAAAAACAGCTTCGTAATTTGAATCATGTACGCTATGTATTTTAATGAATTTCAGCATATATATATTGAGATAAGTTTATAAATAGCAATTAAAATTAACACTTAAACTACTTATGAGAGTACAAAATGATGTCGTATGATAGCGCAACAAATAATAACGAAAAAAGTTTAGAATAACCTTCTATTTAACTGAATATTTCCATTGAAAACAAGTAAAAAAAGTGTACTTTTGCACCCGAAATTGAGAACCAAGATATCAAACTATTTTTTATACTAACTAAATAACAAAAGTATGATTTATTCGCACGAAGTAGAACACATGTGTGTTGTAAAAAAAGGTCCAGACCACGGTCCTGCTCCCATACCTGAAGAAGGCAAATGGGTGAAATCTAAAGAAATCAAAGACATTTCAGGTTTGACTCACGGTGTGGGTTGGTGCGCTCCGCAACAAGGCGCATGTAAACTGACTTTGAATGTGAAAGACGGTATCATCGAAGAAGCACTGGTTGAAACTATCGGTTGCTCTGGTATGACTCACTCTGCTGCTATGGCTGCCGAAATTCTTTCAGGTAAAACTCTCCTTGAAGCATTAAACACCGACTTAGTGTGTGATGCTATCAACGTGGCAATGCGCGAATTATTCCTCCAAATCGTTTACGGACGTACACAATCTGCTTTCTCTGAAGGTGGTTTGCCAATTGGTGCCGGACTTGAAGATTTGGGTAAAGGTTTACGCTCACAGGTTGGAACTATGTTCGGAACAAAAGCTAAAGGTGTTCGTTACCTCGAAATGGCCGAAGGTTATATCAACCGTATGGCATTAGACGAAGATGGTGAAGCTTGCGGATACGAATTTGTTCGCATGGGCCCAATGATGGACATGATTAAAAAAGGTATGGATGCAAACGAAGCATTGAAAAAATGCACCAGCACTTATGGTCGCTTTGCAAATGCAGCTAAATATATTGATCCACGTCATGAGTAGTTAATAATTAAGAATTAATAATTAATAATTCCTGGTTATGAAAGCCGAAAATGTAATTGCAGAGAAAAGTAAAACCTTTGGAATAAGAATTATCAGATTGTATCAACATCTTGATGTTCGGTTCAAAGGATTCCCTCTTTTTAAGCAATTACTCAGAAGCGGAACAAGTATAGGCGCAAACGTAAGAGAATCTGTATATGCTCAAAGCACTAAAGATTTTATATCAAAGCTTAAGATTGCACTGAAAGAAACAAACGAGACTGAATTTTGGCTGGAATTATTGGTTGAAACAGATTACTTGACTAAAAAAGAATTCGACAGCATACATACCGACTGTGTGGAACTAAAAAAGATTCTTATTTCAATAATTAATTCAACAAACGAAAACGATAAAAAATAACTCTATTATTAATTATTACTCTCTGATTATACACTCAATTATTAATTCTTAATTATTAATTTTTAATTCAAAAAGTTATGTTATTTGAAAGTTATGACCGTCGTATCAATAAAGTTAACGCGGCTCTTAATACATACGGTATCAAAGATATCGACGAAGCCAAAGCCATTTGTGCTGCTAAAGGCATCGACCCTTACCAAATTTGCGAATCCATCCAAAACATCGCCTTCGAAAACGCTAAATGGGCTTACGTGGTAGGCGCAGCTATTGCTATCAAAAAAGGTTGCACAAACGCTGCTGACGCTGCCGAAGCTATCGGTATCGGTTTGCAGGCATTCTGTATTCCGGGTTCAGTAGCCGAAGACCGCAAAGTAGGTCTTGGTCACGGTAACCTGGCCGCTATGTTGCTTCGCAACGAAACTAAATGTTTCGCATTCCTTGCCGGACACGAATCATTTGCTGCTGCTGAAGGTGCTATCGGTATTGCTCAGTCAGCTAACAAAGTACGTCAGGAGCCATTGCGCGTTATCCTGAATGGACTTGGAAAAGACGCTGCGATGATTATTTCGCGTATCAACGGATTTACTTACGTGCAAACTGACTTCGATTACGCTACAGGCGAATTGAACGTAGTTCGTACAAAATCATACTCTGACGGTCCCCGTGCTGCTGTAAAATGTTACGGTGCTGATGACGTTCGCGAAGGTGTGGCTATTATGCGTGCCGAAGGCGTTGACGTTTCTATCACAGGTAACTCAACCAACCCAACACGTTTCCAACACCCTGTTGCAGGTACATACAAAAAAGAATGTATGGAAAACGGTAAAAAATACTTCTCAGTTGCTTCAGGTGGTGGTACAGGCCGTACTCTTCACCCCGACAACATGGGTGCAGGTCCTGCTTCTTACGGTATGACCGACACTATGGGACGTATGCACGGTGATGCTCAGTTCGCAGGTTCTTCTTCAGTTCCTGCTCACGTAGAAATGATGGGATTCCTCGGAATGGGTAACAACCCAATGGTTGGAGCTACTGTACAAGTGGCTGTAGCTATTGAAATGGCGAAATAAAACAACCCCTAAATCCCCTAAAGGGGACTTAAGATAAGACGACTCCCCGATAGGCTTTACAGCTTATCGGGGAGTTTTGTAAATAATCGTTATATTTGCAAAAAAGTTTTAATGATAAGAAAATACCTAAAACAGCCCTATCCTATTCATTTCAATAAATGGAAGTTAATTGTTTCAATTAGCCTTTTTATTGGAATTTTTATACTCATTTTTCAGCCCTTTGGTCTTTCTGACGTTAACGGTACATATAAATCCGTATTTCTTTTGGGATATGGAGTTGTTACATTTATTGTTTTGGTAGTTAATCTTATAATTTTTCAAAAGCTTTTTAGAAAATGGTTTGAAAGTTGGACTGTATTGAAGCAAATTTGTTGGCTTACATGGCTGATATTCTGCATCGGTTTGGGCAACTTCATCTATACTGCCATTTTAAGTAATCATTGGAATTGGCAGATTTTTATTCTCTTTCAGTTTTTTACTTTGGTAGTAGGTCTTTTTCCAATCGTAATTCTTACTATTTTAAATCAAAACAGATTGTTGGCACAAAATTTTAAATTGGCTAACGAATTCAACCAAAGTTTGAAAGACAACCCCAACGAGAATAAACATGAATTGATTACCTTGCTGGCCGATAATGAAAAAGATTCCCTTGAAATTGAGTTGTCGGACTTGCTATATATCGAATCAAATGGAAATTATATCGAAGTTTATTTTATCAATGAAAACCAATTAAAAAATGTTCTTTTACGATCAACCCTTAAACGCACCGAACTGCAACTCGAAAAACACAGTTCGGTACTGAAATGCCACAGGGCTTTTTTGGTGAACGCGTCCAAAATTGCCGAAGTGAAAGGCAACTCGCAGGGACACCGATTGGCGCTGAAACATACCGATACCGAAATTCCTGTATCGCGCAATTTCTCAAAAAGCTTAAAGGAAAAACTAAATTCGCTCCGATAAGCACAACACTTTATCCCGCTACCTACGCGGTTCGACACTGCACTTTACCGTTCGTCACAAATACCCACCGAATATCCCTAATGTTTTTTTATGTGTTTTGCCTGATCTAATTTTGCTTCAGTTTTAAAAACAAACAAATTAGTATCAACATTTTAAAAACATCAACAAAATGAAAAAACATTGGATTCTTTTAACAGCAGTAGCTCTTTTACTTATTGGAGCGGTAGTAGTGGCCACCCATGGAAACGAAATCAGTATCGTCAATTTCCATTTCGATTATTTTTCTTCGGGTCCTTATGCCATTGGTGTATTTGCAGCAGGTAATTTTTCAATTGGCATCTTTTCGGCCGGCATTTTCTCGGTAGGCATCTTCTCCATTGGCATTTTCAATGTAGGTTTGTACGCATTGGGTATTTTTGTTTTGGCATGGAAAAAGAAATTACCCTTCTTTTTCGATAAGGATAAAAAACAATAAAAAGCCAAAGTAGGACAGCAGAATCAAGACAACTCCCCGATAGGTAAATTAGCTTATCTGGGTGTTTTTGTTTATTTATCAATTCATATTTGGATAAAAATATTTATATATGGATTTATGTAAAGTCATATTCATTTTATCAAAATCCACAGTTTCAATATTATTATTTCTATAATTAAAATAAAGTCTATCTTCATTGTCCTTCAATATCAAAATTGAATAATCTAACATTAATTCAAGAACTCGTTGACTTTCTTGATTTTTCAGTTTTTCACTAAAAACCTTTAATGCTTGATCTTTTTTTATAGTATTTCCACTATTACACAACTGTTTTAAGGCACTGAACAAATTGGTTATTTCTAGTTCATTAAAGTGAATACAAAACTCACTCTTTAATTCTTTTACATTTGATTGTATGAATTTTTGTATCAACACCTTAAAACACTTTGAGCTCAAAGGGTATTCATAGTCATCATTTCCAATTTCTGATAAAAACAAAACAATATCTCGAGGTCTATAGAAAGTAAAATCAATAAAATATTTAAATGATGACTTTCCATAAAATGCATAACTATCTTCTAAAAATAACGTTGACCAAGGGTCAAGTAAATTATATTGAATTTTATTTGACTTAAAGTTTAAACCTATTCTTTTATTTGCAAACTGCTTCAATTTAACCTGATTCTCATCTATCTTAAAATTTTGATGATTATACCAATTTAATGAAATATCATAACTAGAAAATATTTTCGAACTGTCTGAATCTTTAGTTTCAAGAACATTTTTAATATCATCTCGTAAAAAAATCAAAACCCGCGCTTTCGTTCCTGAAAAAATTGTAGTATTTAAATTTTTTGCAGCCCTTAAAAGCGACAATAATTTTTCTTTTGATTCATCACTATCTGACTTAAATTTAATATCGAGATCATCGAACAGAATAAGAAATTCTAAATCTTCAAAACATTGAAATTTAAGAACTTTCTGAATAATTTCCTTAAGTGGATTGACAAATTGATAAAAAGGTGCTTTAGTTCTCTTGGCATCAAAATACTTTCCAATCGTTGAACCGAATGAATGTTTCAATACGTCAAAACTCAATTCAAGTTTCTTCTTATCCACAATTTCATTAATATGATATTTATCGATTTCAGCAAATCCAGCATTTCTGTTAATGAAATCATTTATTTTTTTTAACTCTGAAGTATATGTACCGTAATCACATTTCACTAATAGTCTTGCAATGCGTACTAAGATTAACCATTCGAATACTAAAAGTTCAATATCTTTTTTGTCTTCATTAGGAATTATTTGAATAATTCTTTCCAATTCTATATCATTAAATTTAATAATATCTGCAAAAGAATCATCTTCTTTATCACAAGTATCTTTTAGAAACTTTGCAATTGCAGATTTCCCAGAACCTTTTCTTCCAATAAAAATAAATTTTTCATTGACGATATTTGGTAATACGTTTAAATAGTCTTCAAAATAGTTATTTAAGTTTTGAATACCTACTTTATTTTCACCTTCTGCCTCAGTGTGTCCAAAATAAAACCCTTTGGTTGTGCTACTTGTTCCTGAATCTCCTTTAATTTTACTAAAGACTCCCATATTATTAGATTTAATAATTAAAGCAAATTTAATTTATGTATTATAATAACCTATATAGATACAAATATAAACATTTATTCCTTAACACAACAAACAATATCATTTTCCAACCCATTTCCCTAGATTCTCTCCGATATATACAGATATCCTCAAAAAATAATTGTATCAGCCCCATCCGCTACGCTCGTCCCCTTAAAAATGAGACATCTGAGAACTGCGGAGATTTTTTCTCCTTTTTATTTTAAATAGCAAAAAACCACCTGCTTTCTATTCACTTATTTCATATTCATTGATTTACAGCTTTGGTTGCTCTTCTCTTTAAAGGAAGTACCCACTTTAGCGGGGGAAGGGTTGAAAACATACACCTATCTTTTACATGGTCATACGCTCTAAAACAACCGATAGACTCTCCGAAACATAGATTATATCCTCCCAATCACCCCCTCTCCTATCTTTTACACACCCTACACCCTCTAAAACATCCGATGCAGGCTCTAAAAGATAGGCTGAACCCTGTAAAACATCCGAAATCGTATCTTTTAAATAGGTTGAAGGCTCTAAAACATGCGATAGACCGTGTAAAAGACAGGATAAGCCTTCTGAAACATGCGGCGGCGGGTGTAAAGACAGGTTGCCCCATGTTTTTGAGTGTGCATGCCATTATGAAGTTGCAAAACCCGAAATAAGAAACGCCACTACCGGGGAAATGGGAATGGCGTTTGGTTTTACCTGTGTACAGCTTTATGGGCCGGTTTATTTTGTTTCCGTTTTTTTAGCTTTCACGGCAAAGCGTTGTTGAAGGTCGTTATAAACAGCTTCAGAACCCGGCACATTTACACGACTTGCTCCTTTTACAGAGCTGTAAAACACAAGCGCAGCATTGTATGCTTCGCTTCCAGCTACCATCACGGTATCTTCAATGGCTCTTTGCAGGGTAGATACTTGTTTCAGGATAGCATTCAAATCTTGTGAAAATAACAAATCTTTTTTGGCTTCGGCTATGTCGAGATAACCGGGTACCAAAGCGGGATTCTTTTCGGCATATTCAAGCGATTTTTGAACAAAGGCAATAGTTTTATCACCCATTTTACTTAATTCCAATCTTTCGGTTGGGGTCAGATTGAACAACAGATAATCGGCCAACGATGCATGCAATGCAGTCAGTTTGGCATTGATATCAGCAGAAACTTCGACTGGTATCATTGTAGACACTAAATTTTCTTGTGGCATAATGATAAATTTTTTAATATTAAAAAATTGAGTCTATATTTAATCAGCATTTAAGGCTGTACACAGGTCAAAAACAACAAGTTGTAAAAAAACGCTGTAAATATAAAAAATAGTTTTTCAAAAACAATCTATTAACCCCAAATATTTTAAAATATTTTTTTCAATAGAGTTACACAAGCAATCAACGGGTGAACTTTTCGATACCAGCTTTTGTTTTTAAGAATATAATTTTAAAAAAATCAGGATATTATGAAAGCACTTAAATGGATTTTAATAGTGGTGGTATCAATTATCGGATTGATATTGCTGACAGCATTGTTTGTTAAAAAGGATTTTGCTGTAGAAAAACAAATTGAAATAAATAAGCCCAAACAAGAGGTTTATAACTACGTGGTTTTATTGAAAAATCAGAACAACTTCAGTAAATGGGCCACTACCGACCCCGCCATGGAAACGACTTTCAGCGGAGTGGATGGCACTGTAGGCTTTGTTTCGGCATGGAAAAGCGAAAACAAAAATGTAGGTTCGGGCGAACAGGAGATCACTAAAATTGATCCGGGCAAACGGATTGATTACGAATTGCGCTTCAAAGAACCGATGGAAGACACCAATATGGCGCACATGACTTTGGACAGCATAGGCGAAAACAAAACACTTGTAAAGTGGGGATTCGAAGGGGTAATGAAATATCCGACCAACATTACGCTGCTGTTTCTGGATTTTGATAAATTGATTGGAGGTGATTTCGAATTCGGATTGAACAAATTAAAGGGAATTTTAGAAGAATAATATACCCATACTTGTCAACGTACTTCTCCCCGATAGGCAATGAGCGTATCGGGGAGTTTTTTTTGTTCCGACCCCAACGAACAACCTCATCAGGTCCACAACATTGAAATTCAACAACGAAAACAGCATCATCATTACCGGCACCACAGCGTTTATTTGCTTTTTCTGCCATTGCTTCACAATGCATCACCAGCAGGAAACTTTTTTTAGTTACTTTCATCGATTTTACAACAATATTGTATTTATATACAAATATTACTTTTTTAAATTGTAACATATCAATAAGTTGACACTTTTCTGTTGATTTTTGCCATCTCCACATTGCAAAACAAATTATTTATCGTAAATTTGTGGTCAAAATAACAGTAAATGGAGGCGTTTTATAAAACACATAACTATTTGGTCGAACACGTGCAATCGCCGGTTCGTCGGCAGTTGATGGATGAAATAGACTGGAGCCACCGACTGATTGGTATCAAAGGAAGCCGGGGTGTAGGAAAAACAACATTTTTGCTTCAATATGCCAAAGAACATTTTGGAACCGATCGTTCATGCCTCTACATCAATTTCAACAATTTATATTTCACCCAACACACATTAGTAGAGTTTGCAGGAGACTTTTGCAAACAGGGGGGTAAAACACTGCTTATCGATCAGACTTTTAAATACGAAAACTGGTCGAGTGAATTGCGCGAGTGCTACGATACCTACCCCGAACTACACATTGTGTTTTCAGGATCGTCGGTAATGCGACTGATTGAGAACAACACCGACATACAGGACATAGTGGTATCCTATAATCTGAGAGGATTTTCGTTCCGCGAATACCTGAACTACAGCTCCGGATCTGCTTTCAGATCGTATTCGCTCGACGAAATTATGCAAAATCATGTGGCAATAGCCCGCGAAATTTGTGCAAAAGTAAAACCGCTCGATTTTTTTCAACCCTATCTTGTACATGGATTTTACCCTTTCTTTCTCGAGCAGCGTAACTTTTCGGAAAACCTGCTCAAAACCATGAACATGATGCTGGAGGTCGATATTTTGCTTATCAAACAAATTGACCTTAAATACCTGGCCAAGATAAGAAAACTGCTTTACATCCTGATGACAAGTGCACCTGCCGGGCCCAATATAAGTCAGTTAAGCGTAGAGATTGAAACCTCGCGCGCCACCATAATGAATTACATCAAGTACCTTAAGGATGCACGCTTGCTGAATTTACTTTATTCCGAAGGAGAAGAATTTCCGAAAAAACCAAAGCAAATTTACGTTCAGAACACCAATCTGATGCATGTGGTAAATCACGAAGGCATGGATAAAGAGGCTGAATGTCGTACTTTTTTTTACAATGCACTGCATGCCAAACACAAAGTAAATCAGAGCAGGTATCAGCACGAATTCAGTATCGATCATCAATACCATTTCAGATGCGACCACAAACATCAGCACAATCATTCGTCGAAAGTATTTTACGTATTGAATGATGCCGAAGTAGGAAATAAAAACGAGATTCCGCTCTGGTTGTTCGGGTTTCTTTATTGAGAAAGAAGACAAAAGACAAAAGACTTGAATAGAAAATTTAAAACAATTATAATTACAAACAAAAATGGCTAAAACAAAAAAATTTTTAACCTGTGATGGTAACCAGGCTGCTGCACATATTGCATATATGTTCAGTGAAGTAGCTGCAATTTATCCCATCACTCCATCGTCGACAATGGCAGAATATGTTGACGAATGGGCAGCCGGTGGCCGCAAAAACATGTTTGGCGAAAAAGTACAGGTACAGGAAATGCAATCGGAAGGTGGAGCAGCAGCAGCTATGCACGGCTCGCTTCAGGCTGGTGCATTGACTACTACATTTACTGCTTCGCAGGGTTTATTGCTTATGGTGCCTAATATGTATAAAGTAGCCGGAGAATTACTTCCGGGCGTTTATCATGTTTCGGCACGTGCACTGGCTTCGCATGCGCTTTCCATCTTCGGCGATCATCAGGACGTTATGGCTGTTCGCCAGACCGGCTGTGCTATGTTTGCCACAGGTTCGGTACAAGAGGTAATGGACTTAGCAGCTATCGCTCACCTTGCCGCCATCAAAACACGTGTACCTTTCGTTCACTTCTTCGATGGTTTCCGTACTTCGCACGAAATTCAGAAAATTGAAGAAATAGATCAGGAAGCTGTAGTTGGCTTGCTCGATCAGGATGCATTGAAAGAATTCCGCGATCGTGCACTGAACCCCGAACACCCTGTTGTGCGTGGTACTGCCCAAAACCCCGACATTTATTTCCAGGCCCGCGAAGCTTCGAATCCTTTCTACGATGCCATTCCCGCTGTTGTGGAAGAATATCTTGGCAAATTAGGCGAAATTACAGGACGTAACTACGGCTTGTTCGATTATTACGGAGCACCCGATGCCGACCGTGTAGTTGTAGCCATGGGATCGTCGACCGAAGCCATCCGCGAAGGTATTGATTACCTTACCGAAAAAGGCGAAAAAGTAGGTTTGATCTCTGTTCACCTGTATCGTCCGTTCTCGGCTAAACATTTCCTTTCAGTATTGCCTAAAACAGCAAAACGCGTTTGTGTACTCGACCGTACAAAAGAACCCGGAGCCGGTGGCGAACCATTGTACCTCGATGTAAAAGACGTGCTTTATGGCACCGAAAATCAACCATTGGTAGTAGGCGGACGCTATGGACTTTCTTCTAAAGACTTTACTCCTGCTCAGGTATTGGCCGTTTACCAAAACTTAGGTTTACCATCGCCACGCAATGGTTTCACCGTAGGTATTGTTGATGATGTTACCTTCACTTCCCTCCCACTTGGCGAAGAAATTCCGATGGGTGGCTCGGGCATTTACGAAGCTAAATTCTATGGTTTAGGTGCCGACGGTACTGTAGGAGCCAACAAAAACTCTATCAAGATTATTGGTGACAACACCGATAAATACTCTCAGGCTTATTTCTCGTACGACTCGAAGAAATCAGGTGGTTTCACCTGTTCGCACCTTCGTTTTGGTACCACACCTATCCGTTCTACTTATTTGGTAACCACTCCCGACTTTGTAGCTTGTCACGTTCAGGCTTACCTGCGTTTGTACGATGTAACCAAAGGCTTGAAGAAAAACGGAACTTTCCTGCTGAACACTGTTTGGAGCGAAGAAGAAGTTAAAACTCACCTTCCGGTGAAAGTAAAAAAATACCTTGCTGCCAACAATATCACATTGTACACCATCAATGCTACCAATATTGCGCAGGAAATAGGCTTAGGCAACCGCACCAACACCATTCTTCAATCGGCATTTTTCAAAATCACCAACGTAATTTCGTACGAACTTGCCGTTGAGAAAATGAAGTACGCCATTGTGAAATCGTATGGCAAAAAAGGAGAAGATGTTGTCAATAAAAACTATGCAGCTGTTGATCGCGGTGGTGAATACACAAAGATTGATGTTCCGGCTGAATGGGCATTCCTTGCCGACGAAGATGAATTGATCAAAGCAGTTCCTGCCTTTATCAAAAACCTTGTAGAACCTATCAACGCACAAGCAGGTGACGACATTCCTGTTTCGGCATTCAAAGGACGGGAAGATGGCACCTGGATTCAGGGTACTTCGAAGTTCGAAAAACGCGGTGTAGCTGCATTTGTTCCTGTTTGGGACAAAGACAACTGTATCCAGTGTAACCAATGTGCTTACGTTTGTCCTCACGCTGCTATTCGTCCCTTCCTCTTGGATGCTGTTGAAGCTTCGAAAGCTCCATTTGCTGCCGACACTTTGAAAGCCAACGGAAAACAGTTTGCCGATATGAGCTTCCGTATTCAGGTAGACGTGCTCGACTGTATGGGTTGCGACAACTGTGCTGAAGTTTGTCCGGGCAATAAAAACGGTAAAGCATTGAAAATGGTGCCTATCGAAACTCAATACGAAAATCAGGACAACTGGGATTTCTGCGTAGAAACAGTAAAAACAAAACAACATCTTGTTGATACCAAAGCCAACGTGAAAAACTCACAGCTTGCTACTCCATTGTTCGAATTCTCGGGCGCTTGTGCCGGTTGTGGTGAAACTCCTTACGTAAAATTAGTAACTCAGCTCTTTGGCGATCGTCAGATGGTTTCGAATGCAACTGGCTGTAGCTCTATTTATTCTGCTTCGGCGCCTTCAACTCCATATACTACCAACGAAGACGGACGCGGACCAGCATGGGCCAACTCATTGTTCGAGGACAATGCTGAGTTTGGTTTGGGTATGGTATTCGCCTACGACAATATGCGCGACCGTTTGGTACGCCTGATGACAGAAGCGATAGCAGAAGATTGCTGCTCGGACGAATTGAAAGGTTTATTTGCCGAATGGATTGAATTCCGCAACGATGCCGACAAATCGAAAGAACTGGCTGCCAAAATCACTCCACTCGTTAACGAAAAGAAATGCGATAAATGTGCTACCATTTCGGGTCTTACCCAATACCTTGTGAAACAATCGCAATGGATAGTAGGTGGCGACGGCTGGGCATACGATATCGGTTTTGGTGGATTGGATCACGTGATTGCTTCGGGTAAAAACGTAAACATTCTGGTACTCGATACCGAAGTTTATTCTAACACAGGAGGTCAGGCTTCGAAATCTACTCCTGTAGGTGCTGTTGCTAAATTTGCTGCCTCAGGCAAGAGAATTCGCAAGAAAGACCTTGGTATGATTGCTGCCACTTATGGTTATGTATATGTGGCTCAGGTAGCCATGGGCGCTAACCAGGCACAGACATTGAAAGCCATTCGCGAAGCCGAAGCTTACGATGGACCATCTATCGTTATTGCGTACTCACCATGTATCAGTCACGGACTGCGTGCAGGTATGGGCAAAGCCAACGAAGAACAGAAAAATGCTGTGGATTGCGGATACTGGCATTTGTACCGCTACAATCCTGCACTGGAAGCTGAAGGAAAGAACCCAATGCAACTCGATTCGAAAGAACCACAATGGGAAAAATTCCAGGACTTCCTCAAAGGAGAAGTACGTTACACATCGTTGATGAAACAATTCCCCGAAGAAGCAAAAGAACTGTTCGTTGCAGCCGAAGAAAATGCCAAATGGCGTTATGCAGGCTACAAACGCTTGGCCAATATCGAATTTTAAATTCAACACACTTTTTCAGCCGGAGGGCTAAACTTCCGGTAAAAAAAGCTAACGATCGAAAAAAGACTGTTCCGAAACGAACAGTCTTTTTTTTTGAAAATTGAAAATTAAGAATGCAGTAGACAGAGGCGGATCCAATAGATCAACAATTCAACAACTGACAGCGTCTGAAAGGCTAAGTAGAGTGCCTGAAATGTAAGGTAAGGGAGGCTTGTGCAACAAAGTGTATATATAAATCAACAAAATGAATATATAAACCAACAAAATGAATATAAAACTCAAAATGTGTATATAAAGGCCAATAAAGTAAATATAAATGAGATTGAAAAAGCAAGCCCAAAAAAATGGTTTGAATTCCTTTTGAGCTACCAGAAAAACAGTATTACTAAAAAATTATTGAAGCTTTCGAAAAATAAATGGCGAAATCTCAAAAAAAACATTTAGATTTGCAAAACATTAATAATACTATTAAATAATGCTATTGAAATAGAGTTTGCATAAAATTCAAACATATTTCAGTCGATTTCTGAAACAAGCAAAGTTTTCAACAACAAGCAAATAACCAACAACAGCAATTTTTATCATTTTAAGAAATCTGAAACCATAAAATTTTTTAATCTCATATTAATAGTTCTATTAAATATGACATTTAAAAGCAAAAATAACAACCTAACAAATAGTAAACGTATGAACAGATACATTTTTTTACTGCTATTGGCATTAAGTTTTCTAAACTCTTCGGCATTTGGGCAGCTCAGCATTGATCAATGTCAGGATAAAGCACGCAAAAATTACCCTCAAATTAAACAGTACAGTTTAATAGAACAGACAAGCGCATATAATATTTCGAATGCCAACAAGGGTTATTTGCCGCAATTATCATTTTCGGCTCAGGCTACTTATCAGTCGGATGTAACGGAAATCCCTGCCAGTCTGGGACAGATGCTCAGTCAGCTGACCGGGCAAAATATAACAATAGCATCGATGAGTAAGGACCAGTACAAAATGGTGGCCGAACTTAGCCAAACCATTTGGGATGGCGGAATGATAAGCTCACAAAAAGAGCAGATAAAAGCAACAACAGAACTTGAAAAGCAAAAACTTGAAGTTGATTTATATACAATCAAAGAGCGGGTGAATCAGATTTTTTTTGGCATTCTTGCATTAAACGAGCAGAAGATTCAAATTGATTTGCTACAAAAAGAGCTACAAACAAATTACGAAAAAGTAAAAGCTTATATGCAAAATGGTGTAGCAAATCAGGCCGACCTTGATATGATAAGAGTTGAGCAGCTAAAAGTTAAACAAAAAAATGCCGAGCTAATCTCATTACAAAAATCATACAGAGAAATACTGGCTGTAATGATAGCTGATACCACAGCGCTAACAGCGGCACTGGAAAAACCTGTTTTCGACACAGATATGAACAGGGAATTTGGAATAAAACGCCCGGAACTGAAACTCTTTGATGCTCAAACAAACTTATTTGCAAGTCAGGAAAAAATAATCAGAGCAGGAAATTTACCAAAATTGGGAGTTTTCGGACAAGGAGGCTACGGAAATCCGGGACTCAACATGTTCAATCCGGGCTTTACGCCCTATTATATTCTTGGCGCCAAATTGACATGGAATTTTAGCGGACTTTATTCGCAAGGTAATCATCTTCAAAAAATTGCTTTGAATAAGCAAACTGTAGCATCGCAAAAGGAAACATTTCTTTTCAACACCAATTTGAAGGTCGTAAACGCGCAAAATGAAATCGCAAAAATTAAAGAACAAATCAAAAGCGATGATGAGATTATTGCACTACGCAAAAACATAAAAAAAGCTGCCGAAGTAAAAGTTGAAAACGGAACACTTACTGTTACGGACCTGATCAGAGAAATAAACGCCGAAAGTACAGCCATTCAGGAGAAAGCACTTCGCCAGATACAGTTATCTATGGCTGTCTACAATCTTAAGAATATCACAAATAATCAGTAAATAATATCAAAAACAGAAAATATGAAAACTTTAAAATTCATTTACATTGGAATTGTAACTGCTTTATTTACAGCTTGTGCTGATAAAACTGCTGATTATGATGCATCGGGCACCTTCGAAGCTACTGAAATTGTGGTATCATCGGAAGTAAACGGTAAAATACTCGAGTTTAATGTTCAGGAAGGCACCACTTTACTAAAGGACCAGTTGGTAGGAACGATTGACAGCGTGCAACTATTTTTACGTAAAAAACAATTGCAAAAAAACATAGAAGCTATAAAAAGCCGTCAGCCTGAAACGCAAAAACAAATTGCTGTCATCGAGCAACAGATCAGCACACAAAAGCGCGAGAAACAACGATTTCACAATTTGGTACAAGCCAATGCCGCCAATCAGAAACAAATGGATGATATAAATGCGCAGATAGCCGTACTCGAAAAACAACTCGAAGCACAAAAATCATCATTGTCCATAACAACAAAGGGGATTAACGAAGATGCATCAACACTCGATATCCAGATTGAACAAATAAATGATCAGCTTAAAAAATGCCGGATCAACAATCCCATTAATGGCACTGTGTTAGTTAAATATGCCGAAGCAAACGAATTAGCCCTACCGGGCAAAGCGCTTTATAAAATTGCCGATATCGAAAATATGATTTTCAGGGCATATATCACATCCGATTTACTTACGAAATTAAAAATTGGTCAGGATGTGAAAGTATTTGCCGACTTTGGTGAAGAAACACGCGCATACAAAGGGAAGATTGAATGGATTTCGAGCAAATCGGAATTTACACCGAAAACAATCCAAACCAAAGATGAACGTGCCAATCTTGTGTACGCGGTGAAAATTGCAGTAAAAAACGATGGGTTCCTGAAAATTGGAATGTACGGAGCGGTTCAATTGACAATAGACAATTGAGAATGAAAAAAATAAATATGTTCAAAAAAAACAAAATGAAATCGTCCACTGACAATTCTCCATTGTCAACTGTCAATTATCAATTATCAATTGTTAATTGTCAATTAGTCAGCAAGTCATTTGGCAAGGTAAAGGCTTTGGAACGTATCAGTTTCGATGTTCAACCCGGAGAATTGTTTGGGATTATTGGCCCCGATGGTGCCGGAAAAACAACCCTTTTCCGCATTTTAACTACACTCATACTTGCCGACACAGGCACAGTGCACGTTGACGGTCTGAATGTAGTTAAAGATTTTAAAGCCATTCGGAACGAAGTTGGATATATGCCGGGACGGTTTTCGCTGTACCAGGACTTGACAGTAGAAGAAAATCTGAATGTATTCGCAAAGGTGTTTAAAACTTCAATAGAGGAAAATTATCATTTAATTGAAGATATATACAAGCAAATTGAGCCTTTCAAAAAACGCAGAGCCGGTAAACTTTCGGGAGGAATGAAGCAAAAACTGGCACTTTGCTGCGCGCTGATCCATAAACCCAAAGTGTTGTTTCTCGACGAACCCACAACGGGTGTCGACCCTGTTTCGCGAAAAGAATTCTGGGATATGCTGAAAAGACTTAAAGCACAAGGCATTACTATTCTCGTATCAACTCCTTATATGGATGAAGCAAGCCTTTGCGACAGGATAGCATTAATTCAGAATGGCTGTTTTCTGAAAATTGATACACCACAGAATATTGTAAACCAATTTCCGCATGAATTGTGGTCGGTAAGCAGCGATGTAATGTCGAAACTGCTGACTGATTTGCGGAAAATTCCAGAGATCAGATCCTGTTTTTCGTTTGGCGAGTCGCACCACGTAACGCTCAAAGATAGAAACTGGAGCATTGATATGCTGAAAGCAGAATTAGAAAAGTATGGACATACATCTATTGATATCAAAAAAGCTGAAGCTTCTATCGAGGATTGTTTCATGGAATTAAGCAATGAGTAATTGACAGTTGATAATGAATAATTGATAATGAATAATATACATTCATCAGAACAGGGTTTAAAAACTGACATAGTAATATCAGTGGAAAATCTTACAAAGAAATTTGGCTCTTTTACTGCTGTCGATAATATAACATTTGAGGTTAGCAAGGGTGAGATTTTTGGATTTTTGGGTGCCAATGGTGCAGGAAAAACGACTGCCATGCGCATGTTGAGCGGATTGAGTTATGCCACTTCGGGCAAAGGCATTGTAGCCGGATATGACATCAACACGCAATCGGAACAGATAAAGAAAACAATCGGGTATATGAGCCAAAAGTTTGCTTTGTACGACGATTTAAAAGTATGGGAAAATATACGGCTGTTTGCCGGAATTTATGGAGTGCCCGAGAAAGAAATTGCTCCCCGGACCGACACATTGCTCAAACAACTTGGCTTTGAAAATGAACGGGAAACACTTGTAAAATCACTTCCCTTAGGCTGGAAGCAAAAATTAGCTTTTTCGGTAGCCATTTTTCACGAACCTACTCTTGTGTTTTTAGACGAACCAACCGGTGGCGTGGATCCGGCTACACGTCGAAATTTTTGGGAGATGATTTATCAGGCTTCAGATAAGGGGATTACCGTTTTTGTAACTACACATTATATGGACGAAGCGGAATACTGTCATCGTGTTTCAATAATGGTAGATGGAAAAATTGAAGCCCTCGACAGCCCTAAAAACCTCAAAAAGCAATTCAATGCCAAAAGCATGGATGAAGTTTTTCATAAATTAGCGCGCAAATCAACCCGTAAAGCCGATTAATATGAAACAGTTTTTGACATTTGTAAAAAAAGAATTTTATCATATTTTCCGCGACAGGTGGACGATGATCATTCTGTTATTGTTGCCCATACTGATGCTCGTTTTGTTTGGCTTTATGATGTCGACCGAAGTGAAAAATACAAAATTTGCCATTTATGATCCTTCTCGGGATATAGCCACTCAGGGAATTGTGAACAAAATTTCAATGAACAAGTATTTTATCTTTTCGGGATATCTCGACAGTCCGGATCAGATTGAAAAAGTTTTCAGAAAAGGTGATATAGGGCTTGTTGTAGTGTTTAGCGAGCGATTTTACGAAAACATGATGCATACGGGCGATGCACAAATTCAGTTAATAGCCGATGGATCCGATCCCAATACGGCCTCAACGCTTACAATGTATGCCACAAGTCTTATATCGATGTATCAACAGGATATGATGGGTGAAATGAAAATCCCCTATCAAATAAATCCTAATGTAAAATTTCTTTATAATCCCACGCTGAAAGGTTCGTATAATTTTGTTCCCGGCGTTATGGGAATGATACTCATGCTCATTTGTGCCATGATGACTTCAGTATCCATTGCCCGCGAAAAAGAAATGGGAACAATGGAAGTTTTGTTGGTATCGCCCATGAAACCGATCCAGATCATTATTTCAAAAGTCGTTCCTTATTTCTTTGTTTCGGTTATCAATCTGGCAACCATTCTTATTATTTCAGTTTTTGTGCTTGGAGTACCTATCAATGGCAGTTTGTGGTTACTTATCCTTATCTCGCTGATATTTATTTTTGTTTCGCTAGCGCTTGGACTACTCATTTCGTCGGCAGTGGATAAGCAAATGGTGGCGCTACTGATATCGGGGATGGTTATGATGCTGCCGATAATAATGCTTTCGGGAATGATGTTTCCTATTGAAAATATGCCCGCTATACTTCGCTGGTTATCAGAGATTATTCCTGCAAAGTGGTATATGATTGCCATAAAAAAGATTATGATACAAGGGCTTGGGTTCTCTTCGGTGCTTAAAGAGTTTACTGTACTAAGTTGTATGGCTGTGATACTTATCACTGCAAGTGTTAAACGTTTCAAATACAGACTCGACTGATCAATTAACAATTGATAATTATGCTTCTCCATGATTTTTAAAGTATTACATTTTTTTTGAAATATATCCTAATTGAGCAAACATACTTATGCTTAAATATTTAATAGAAAAGGAGTTTAAACAGTTTTTCAGAAACAGCTTCCTCCCCAGAGTTGTAGTGGCATTACCGTTTGTTGCCACACTTATTTTTCCGTTGGTAGCCAATTACGATGTAAAAAACATCAATCTGAGCATTGTCGACAGCGATAAAAGTCCGTATTCGAGCGAGTTAGTACGAAAGATTGAGTCTTCGGGCTATTACCGTATTACCGATGTATCAGCCACTTACAATGCAGCACTCAAAAGCATAGAACAATATAAAGCCGATGTTATTCTTGAAATTCCTGTTCAATTTGAAAAAGATCTGGTTCGCGAAGGAGCAACAACTGTATTGATATCGTCCAATACAGTAAACGGAATGAAAGGCGGTTTGGGAAGTGCCTACCTGAGCGCTATTGTTGCCGATTTTAACTCACAAATTCGCAGCGAACTTATGCGGATCACAAAGGGTAAACAAGTTCCTGCCATCGAAATTGTGCCTATGTATAAATTCAACCCACGCCTTATTTATAAAGTATTTATGATACCTGCCATCATGATTATGATTTTGGCGCTTGTATGCGGTTTTTTACCGGCAATTAATATTGTTGGCGAAAAAGAAAGCGGCACATTTGAGCAAATGAATGTTACCCCCGTAAGCAAAATTCATTTTATACTCGCTAAGCTTATTCCATATTGGGTGGTAGGTTTTGTAGTACTCACCATTTGTTTTTTGGCGGCCTGGGCGTTTTACGGATTTCTTCCAGTGGGAAGTTTTGTAACCTTGTACATATTCACAACCTTGTTTGTATTGGCAATATCTGGTTTCGGACTTGTAATCTCCAACTATGCCAGCACAATTCAACAAGCTATTTTTATGATTTTCTTTTTTGTAATTACCTTTATATTTATGAGCGGGCTGTACACCCCTGTAGCCAGTATGCCCGAATGGGCGCAGGCGTTGAGTACTTTTAGCCCTCTGAAATATATAATTATGGTGTTCAGGTTGGTGTATCTGAAAGGCAGTGCGGTTTCTGATCTTCTTGTACCATTTGTAGCGCTGTCAGGCTTTGCTGTATTTTTTAATGGATGGGCAATTTTAAGTTATCGCAAAAAAAGTTGACAATAAAAATAAAATGAACACAATTAAATCCTAGCCATGTTTATTTAAACAAGTTTTTCGCTTATATTTGTCTGGCAAACAAGAAATGACTAAAACTGCATCCATACAGCATGCAGTAAATAAGACCATTAAACTTAAAACAGATGAAGATGAAAACTACAACTATTTTCAGAAAGGCCTTACACTTTTTTAGTTTAGAATCCGAACTTGAGCATCAGGATTCGGTTTATGAAGAAATTAAAAAAGGAATTGTTTTCAAAGGCACAAATCTTTGGATTTTGATTTTTGCAATTATTGTTGCTTCAGTGGGACTGAATATGAACTCAACAGCTGTAATAATCGGTGCAATGCTCATATCTCCCCTGATGGGACCGATCAACGGAATGGGCTATAGCATTGCAACATATGACTTTGATTTATTTAGAAAATCAGTAAAAAACTTTTCATTTGCAATATTAGCGAGTCTTGTTGCTTCGACGCTTTATTTTGTTTTGAGTCCTGTTTCCACTGCTCATTCCGAATTGCTGGCTCGAACAAGTCCTACAATTTACGATGTGTTGATTGCGCTTTTTGGTGGTTTAGCTGGTATAGTTGCGATTAGCAGCAAACAAAAGGGGAATGTGATACCCGGAGTGGCCATTGCAACTGCTTTAATGCCTCCTTTATGTACTGCCGGTTATGGATTGGCCACAAGACAATTTGATTTTTTCTTTGGCGCATTTTATCTTTTCACAATCAATACCATTTTCATAGCAATTGCATCGGTTTGGATTTCGCAGATTTTAAAATTCCCCATCCGAACCATAGTTGATGAAGGCAAAAAGAAAAGAATAGACAGAACCATTACATTGGTAATTACAATAGTTCTGTTACCAAGCATATTTTTTGGATATAAACTCGTAAAGCAGGAAAGATTTTCACAAAATGCAAATTCCTATGTATCAAATATTTCTGTATTTGAAGGGCAGTACCTTCTAAAAAACAAGATTGATGCTAATGCAAATAAAATTACATTAATTTATGGAGGCACTGGACTTTCGGAACAACAAAAAAATGCCATCATTCAAAAATCAAAGGATTTTAATATCGAAGAAGCTGAAATAACAATAGAACAAGGACTTACATTCAACAATATGGATAATGCAAACATCGAATTATTCAGCCTCAAAGAACAAAATATCATTCTTAACAATTTATTAAGTAAGAAAAATTCTGAATTAGACAGTATCGTAAGCCATCAAAAATTCGGACAGTCGATATTTAACGAAATTAAGGCGATATATCCGCAAATAACTGGTTGCATCTATTCCGAATCGTCGAATTATAACGATACAGTTCAATCACCGCAACTGACACCCATTGTAATTTTATCGTTCAAATCTCCACTTCAGGATGCCGACAAACAAAAAATCAGAAACTGGCTCATACAACGACTAAAAAACAACGCGGTAAAAGTTTATTACGAGTAAAACAATACAATCCCATTCATTTCAACAAATTACATAAAACCCTTTGGATAAATAATTATTCCTCTGTATTTAAAAGCATCGCCGTTCGGAACGAAGCGTGCTATGCCGAACATATTACAGGCTGAGCCGTTATTAAACAAATAAAGCACTAAAGTTTAAATTATCATTTTTTCACCATCAAAAAGGTGAAACAGATTATTTTACATATTGTAAACATTGTGACGAAACCGGAATTGGAAACTGGCTAATGGACCTGAAGAAAATGACTTGTACGTACTACGACAAAGCCGGAAATGAAATATTAGTTGAGAACATTCCGGCTGTTTAAAAGCAAAAAAATCATAGTTTCAAAAACATAAAGGCGCTTATCAGACAAACAACAGAATATGAATACCAGAATTACATTAGAAGATGTTGGGTATAATGATAAATTCCGGCAATTGAGAATTGAAAATCATCTTTCAGATTTCGAAATTGGAAGAGTCATTGCTGAGCACAAAGAAAGATATATAGTAAGCACCGAAAACGGTGAATACGAAGCCGAAATAACCGGAAATCTACGATTTTCGGCGAATAACCGTTTGGATTTTCCAGCGGTGGGCGATTGGGTGGCAATAACAACCTACAGTTCCGACTCATCATTTATTCACAAAGTTTTGCCAAGGTTTTCAGTGATAACAAGACAAACCGTTGGGCAATTTGGAGAAATACAAATAATAGCAGCAAATATTGATTATGCACTTTTAATTCAAGCTGTCGACAGAGATTTTAACATCAACAGACTTGAAAGGTACCTTACGATCTGCTATTCGTCGAAAGTAAAACCAATAATAGTACTGACAAAAACTGATTTAATTGACAAACAAAAACTAGCTGATATCAAAGAGAGTATCCACCAACGAATAAACGACATTTCGGTATTTGCAATCAGTAGCGAAACTCACGAAGGATATGAAGTATTAAAAACGACAATCGAAAAAGGAAAAACCTATTGTATGCTAGGTTCTTCGGGCGTTGGTAAATCAACTTTACTGAACAATCTTTCCGGGAAAACGATAATGAAGACTGATGCTATAAGCCAAAGTACAAACAAAGGAAGACACGTAACAAGTCACCGGGAATTAGTTGTTCTCGAGGGTGGTGGTATTCTTATTGACAACCCGGGAATGAGAGAAGTAGGAATCACAGCAACTACACAAGGATTAGAAACAACTTTCGATAAGATTATAGATCTTTCGAATAATTGCAAATTCAAAGATTGTACGCATATAAACGAAGTTGGCTGTTCGGTAATTGAAGCCGTTGATAAAGGAGAAATTGATAAAAAATCATACGAAAACTACCTTAAGCTGGAACGCGAAAAAGCTCATTTCGAATCGACAATTGTAGAAAGGCGAAAAAAAGACAAAGAATTCGGGAAAGTGATGAAAAACTACAAAAAGGATATGAAAAGAAATCCACATTAACAAGACAGTAAAACCCATGTATCCAAAACTGACTGTCTACTATTTCACAGGAACCGGCAATTCGCTGAAAGTAGCACTTTGGCTCACACAAACGGCCAAAGAAATGAACATGGAAACTGAATTGATAAACATTGCCACAATCGACCTGCTCCAACAGCATCAACTTGCTCCCGACACCCTTGTAGCATTCGTTTCGCCAGTGCATGGTTTTAATTATCCACCTGTGATGCTGCATTTTATACATCGTTTTCCAAAAGGGAAAAATGATATTCTTCTTATCAATACACGCGCGGGAATGTTGATCGGAAAATGGATTACGCCGGGGCTTTCGGGCATAACTTTTTATTTTTCAGGCCTTAGACTTCTATCAAAAGGTTACCACATCAAAGCCATGTATCCGGTGGACTTGCCCTCCAACTGGATTTCGGTTCATCCGGGATTGAACAAACAAACTGTAACTTATCTGCATACTCAAAACAAAAAAAGGGTTTCGTCCTTTGCGCATAAAGTTCTTACAGGGCAACCTGAATTTAAAAAATCGGCAACCGAACTACTTCAGGACATTCTTGTTGCGCCTGTTGCACTGGGATATTATTTTTTTGGAAGGTTTATATTTGCTAAAACATATTATGCTTCGGCCGAATGTGACAAGTGCGATGCATGTGTTAAAAATTGTCCTGTGAAAGCCATCATAAAGGTGGATAACCGTCCGTTTTGGACTTTACGTTGCGAAAGTTGTATGCGTTGCATGAGCAACTGCCCCAAAAAAGCTATCGAAACTGCACATGGTTCACTTCTGGCATTTTCGGTTATCAACTCCGTGGCATTGACTGCTTTTTTCCAAAAATACATTCAGATTTTATTCTTTCCTATTAAAAATGAATTTGTTGAATGGATTGTTCAGTCCATAATTTTCATTGGTCTATTCACTGTTTGGTATAGAATTATTCATTATTTAATGCACTTTAAATGGATCGAACGCGCTGTCGTGTTTACATCGCTCACGAGATACAAATTTTGGGGTCGACGTTACAAAGCACCCACCGACATATAACAACCGAAAAAGGATATAAGCATTCAAGAACAAACCCAAATCCTTTGTGTACAAATAAAAACTCCTTCCTGTTTTTGCTGTAGTCGAGCACAAATCATCATATGATTGGAACTTGTCTGAAAAACAAAATATCGCATACAATAGCCCATAAATAAGCATGATTTTTACTCCTTTGTAATTCGGTATTTTGAACAGATAAAAAAAATATATATACAATAAATCCACAGACAAAAACACACATTTATAATACACATAATAAGGCATTTAACCTACATATTACAAAAGTATTAATTTTGTATGAATTTATGAATATTCTGAATTGATTTTTGTAATTTTGCAGCGTTTTATTTCGGTCATTTAAATATGTGTAAAAACGACAAAATTAAATTCAAAAAAACGTTATGAACAATTCATTTCTCAACAGTTTGACTCCCAAGGAACCCAAATTTTTCCCAATTCTGAAACAAATGGCCGACGTCATGTTAGTGGCTTCGAACCTAATGATCGAAAACGTCGAAAAAGGAGATCACGAATCGGCAATAGAGTACAACAAGAAAATTAAAGAACAGGAAAAAATTGGCGACCGTTTGTCGAACAAAGTTTTTGATGAACTAAACACTACTTTTATCACTCCTTTCGATCGCGAAGACATCCATCATTTGGCCAATCGCCTGGACGATGTCACCGACCGAATCAACAGTTGCTCGAAACGTATTGTGCTTTACAATCCTAAAAAAATGCCTCAAAGCGCTGTTGAACTGGCAAAAGTGCTGCGCGATTGTACAGTTTGCATCGGTAAAGCTGTTGATGAACTTGATGTTCTTAAGAAAAGCTCGAAAAAAATTAAAGAATACTGTATAGAGTTACATGATTTGGAAAATAAGGCCGACGATGTGTACGAACAATTCCTGATAGATTTGTTCGAAAACGAAAAAGATGCTATCGAAGTAATTAAATTGAAGGAAATTATGTCCGAACTCGAAAAAGCTACAGACATTGCCGAACAGGTAGGAAAAATCATTCAAACAATCATCGTAAAATACGCATAATTTATTCAATACGATAAAAGATGACTCTATTAATTACGATTATCGCATTAGCATTATTGTTCGACTTTATCAATGGTTTTCACGATGCCGCTAATTCGATTGCAACTATTGTTTCCACTAAGGTGCTCACTCCATTCAGGGCTGTACTTTGGGCTGCATTTTTCAATTTCGTTGCCTTCTTTATTGCAAAATACATTATTGGTGAATTCGGGATTGCAAACACAGTATCGAAAACTGTTATTGAAGAATTTATAACCCTACCGGTAATATTCTCCGGCATTGTAGCTGCCATTATGTGGAATTTGGCTACCTGGTGGCTGGGTATTCCGTCTTCCTCTTCACACACACTTATTGGTGGTTTTGCCGGTGCTGCCATTATGAGTACCATTATTAAAAGTGGTTACACATCTTTTGGTTTCGAATCGGTAAAAGCAGATGTAATTCTTAAAATTGCCTCATTCATCATCCTTGCTCCGGCAATAGGTATGTTTGTGTCGTCACTCCTTACAATTTTAATTCTATATTTGTTTAAACGATCAAATCCTCATAAAGCCAATCTCTGGTTCAAAAGGTTACAATTAGTTTCTTCTGCTTTGTTCAGCATAGGACATGGATTGAACGACTCGCAAAAAGTAATGGGGATTATTGCTGCTGCTTTATTTGCCGGTTATACTCAAAATGGTATCGACATGGGCATCAGGACTATTGGAGAAATGCCCGACTGGGTTGCCTTTTCATGTTTTACGGTAATTTCGCTTGGCACCATGTCCGGTGGTTGGAAAATTGTAAAAACAATGGGGTCGCGCATTACCAAGGTAACTCCACTCGAAGGAGTAGCTGCCGAAACTGCCGGTGCGTTGACATTGTATCTGACCGAAATTTTGAGAATACCTGTAAGTACCACGCACACAATCACCGGAGCTATTATTGGCGTTGGATCAGTAAAACGCTTGTCTGCCGTTCGTTGGGGAGTAACTAAAAGTTTGTTGGTGGCATGGTTTCTTACAATCCCTGTTAGTGCGGCATTAGCGGCACTTATTTATCTGATATTCGGTACTATGTTGTATTAAGCTTATAAAACTATAAAGTACATTGAAGCCGTCGTTCATTTTATAGTGAACGACGGCTTCATTTATATAGAATTCAGAATGCACCTCTCCTACTTTCAATATCTTAACATAATAAACACTGCCGATAATTATTTTTCAGTAAAATATGCTCATTCTACACCATTCAAACACTCCTCAATAAAACTTTTCAATGCATCGGTTGTTTCATTGCAACAAGTCCTGAAGCTTGCAACAAAAACAAAAACTAATGTAGTGAGAATATGAAAACAACAGCAAACAAGATGAAAGTAGAAATTTGGAGCGATATTATGTGTCCGTTTTGCTATATCGGCAAACGTAAATTTGAAACTGCCTTATCGCAATTCAACCATGCTTCAGATGTAAAAATCGTATGGAAAAGCTTTCTGCTTTCGCCCGATATGAAAACCGCACCCGACAAAAACATTCATCAGTTTCTGGCCGAACACAAAGACATAAGCATAGAACAAGCACGTAATCTCAACAATCAGGTTGCTCTTTCGGCGCAACAAAATGGATTGGTCTACAATTTTGATAAAACCATCCCGGCCAACTCATTCAATGCTCACCGTCTTTCACATTTGGCAAAACAGCATGGTTTACAAGAAGATGCAGAAGAAATTTTGTTTAAAGCCTATTTTACTGATGGGAAAAACATTGACGACATTTCCACACTGATTCAATTGGGAGTAGAGATAGGTATCGATGAGAATGAGGTAAAAACTGCTCTCGAAAACAACAGTTATGCCGATGAAGTACGCCAGGATGTTTATCAGGCAAGGCAAATTGGAGTAAGAGGTGTGCCTTTCTTTCTGCTTAACAACAAGTTGGCGGTAACCGGAGCACAGGACAGTTCTGTTTTCCTCAATACACTTGAGAAAGCACTAAGTGAGTGGAAAAAAGAAAATTCACAATCGACTACCGAAATAATAGACGGACAATTTTGCGACACTGAAGGTGAATGCAAGTAAGTAAAGTTTGTGCACACACACATTTTCTCCTTCGAAACAAAAAGCTAACTTTGTAAGCGAAAAGAAAAAACGAAAACAAAAGATTGAATTATTTAGCGCATATATTTTTATCGGGAAATCGTCCCCGTGTTCAGATCGGAAATTTTATTGGTGATTTTGTGAAAGGCAGCCAATTCAACGCCTACCCCGCAAAAATCCGTCATGGAATAGTGCTTCACCGCAAAATAGATGAATATACCGACACGCATCCGGTGGTATTAAAAGTGAAATCATTTCTAAAGCCAACTTTTGGACGATATTCGGGCATCATAACAGATATGTACTTCGATTATTTTTTGGCCATCCGTTTCAGTCATTATTCGTCCAAATCGCTGCATATATTTGCCTTTCAGTTTTACTTTTTTGCTTTGCTCCATTACAGACATTTACCAGCAAAAGTAAAACGTTTTATCTTCCACTTTACAGGAACAAACCGCTTGAGGAAATACGGCAACCTGGAAGGCTTGAAAGAATCGTTGGAAATTATGTCGAACAACAGAATTCCGGCCATCGATCCCGAAAAAACGATTGCATTTCTACAACAACATCACGCAATACTTGAAACAGAATTTGCCTTATTTTTCCCCGATTTAATTGCATTCTGCGAAAAACAAATTGATTTAACTAGAAGAAAATGATGCAAGAGAAGAAGCACATCTCTTCAATGAGAATTAAACAAAAAAACTCCTCTACCCATTTAAAAGTAGAGGAGTTTTTTGTTGTTTTACATTCAACTATTCAAACATATTTCTGAAACGCGAAAAGAAATCGCGTGACGCATTGGCATTCGGTTTTACGTTCGAAGAATTTGCAAGTTTTTCCATAAGTGCTTTTTCATCCTTGCTCAGGTTTTCAGGAATATAAACCCCTACATTCACCAATAAATCACCAGTTCCGTAACGATTTACACTTGGCAAGCCCTTTCCACGCAAGCGCAACACTTTTCCGGGTTGTGTTCCCGGAGCAATGGTTACCTTCACTTTACCTTCCACCGTTGGCACTTCAACAGATCCGCCCAAAGTTGCCATTGGAACTGTAAGTAACAAATTATAAATCAAATCATTTTCGTCGCGCATCAGTTCAGGATGCGGCTCTTCTTCTACCAACACAAGTAAATCTCCATTTACACCTCCGCGACGTGCAGCGTTACCTTTGCCACTCATCGAAAGTTGCATACCTTCCATTACGCCGGCAGGGATATTGATGGTGATTACTTCGTCTTCGCGAACAATACCTTCGCCCGCACAGTGCGAACATTTATCTTTTATTATTTTTCCGTCACCATTACAAGTCGGACATTCGGAAGCCGTCTGCATTTGTCCCAAAATAGTCTGCTGAACCCGCGTCACACGGCCCGAACCATTACAAGTGGTACAAGTTACAGGCTGCGATCCATGAGCTGAACCTGCACCATTACAATGCGAACAGAGAACGTATTTTTTGACTTTTATTTTCTTTTCAACTCCGGTTGCAACTTCGGCCAGCGTAAGTTTTACTTTCACGCGCAAATCCGATCCACGGCGAACACGCTGACCACCACCGCGTTGACTTCCGCCAAAACCTCCAAAGCCTCCAAAATGTCCTCCAAAAATATCCCCAAAGTGAGAGAAAATATCTTCCATATTCATGCTGCCGCCACCGAATCCTCCGCCAGCCGCACCACCAACTCCTGCGTGACCATATTGATCGTAACGCTGACGTTTCTGATCATCGCTCAAGACTTCGTAAGCCTCGGCAGCCTCTTTAAACTTCTCTTCCGAAACTTTATCTCCGGGGTTTTTGTCAGGGTGAAATTCAATGGCTTTCTTGCGATAGGCTTTTTTTATTTCCTCAGCCGATGCCGTTTTTGAAACACCCAGTATTTCGTAAAAATCTCTTTTGGACATAATTTTTATAATCTAATAAGATAATATGCTAATAAGCCAATGTGCCGGTCTGCCTCCGGCAACATTGACTTTTAAAGTTTTTAATATAATGTATTTAACAATCCTTATTCGCCTACAACGACTTTAGAAAAACGTATTACTTTTTCGTTCAGCGTATAACCTTTCGAAACACAATCAACAATTTTACCTTTCATATCCTCACTTTGCGCCGGGAAAGTGGTGATTGCCTCATGTAAATCGGTATCAAAAATTTCGTTTTCAGTTGGAATAGCTTTGACTCCATTTTGCAGAAGAAAAGCAATAAATTTATTGTAAATCAAATCGATACCTTCTTTTACAGCCACCACATCGTCCGAAGTTTCCATTGCTTTTTGGGCGCGTTCGAAATCATCGACCAATGGAAGCATGTTGACAAGTATATTTTCGCCGGCAGTTTTAATCAACTCCGAACGTTCTTTCAATGTACGTTTACGGTAGTTATCAAATTCAGCCATTAAGCGTAAATTCTTATCATTCAGTTCTGCACATTTTTGTGTCAGCACTTCCAGGTCGTCCACAATCTGAGCTGCCACTTGTTCTGAAGTTGCTTCTGACTGTGGAGTTTCAGGAGTTTCAACCTCCTGTTTTACTTCATTTACTTCGGGAGTTTCTTCGGTATGTTTTTGTTTCTTCATAACTGAAAAATATATATATCTATTGTTTTAATGTTCATTTTTGTCAGCCTGCATTCATCAATTAGTTTGCCAAAACAGGATTTAACTCCCAATGACAGAAAAAGGTGGCAGAATGGCAGTATTCGGACAAAACAAAGCATTCAATCTGACAAAAACAACTATCTGGCTAAGACTTCAATTTTCAGTTTATTGTAAGCCCTGTTTGCTTTTTCGCGTGCAGCTTCAACAGTATCGGCCATAGCCAAAATTACAGCCATGCGCCTGTGTCCAACCACTTCAGGTTTTCCAAAAATTCTTATTTGCACATCGGGCTCAGCAAGCACTTCGTCAAGATTATCAAAAATCACTTTATCGCTATCGCCTTCCACCACTACGGCTTTTGAAGCCGATGGACCATAAAAACGAACAGCCGGGATGGGCAATCCAAGTATGGCGCGGGCATGCAAAGCAAACTCCGACATATCCTGCGAAATCATTGTTACCATGCCTGTATCGTGCGGACGTGGCGATACTTCGCTAAACAATACCTCGTTTCCACAAACGAACAATTCAACGCCAAAAATGCCGTAACCTCCGAGCGCATCCGTTATTTTGCCTGCTATTTCACGGGATTTTGCCAATACATCCGAATGCATGGGTTGTGGCTGCCAGGACATACGATAATCCCCACTTTCCTGATAATGACCGATGGGTTCAAGAAAAGTAGTTCCTGCAGAATGACGTACGGTGAGCAAAGTAATTTCGTAATCGAATTTCACAAAAGCTTCCACAATTACACGTCCGGCCCCTGCCCTGCCACCTTCCTGGGCTATTTTCCATGATTTCTCGATATCTGCAGCAGTTTTCACAACGCTCTGACCGTGACCCGATGAACTCATGATTGGTTTCACAACGCAAGGAATTCCTATTTCGGCAATTGCATCTTCAAATTCTTCTTTTGTTGATGCAAAACGATATGGAGAACAAGGAATATTTAAGTCTTCAGCAGCCAAGCGGCGAATTCCTTCGCGATTCATGGTCAGAAATGTTGCATTGGCTGTCGGAATCACATTAAAACCTTCTTTTTCAAGTTCCACTAATGTCGACGTGGCTATAGCTTCAATTTCAGGAATAATAAAATCAGGTTGCTCGGCTTCAATCACTTCACGCAGTCTCTCGCCATCCAACATTGAAAACACGTATGACTTGTGCGCCACCTGCATAGCCGGTGCATTAGGATACTTATCCAGTGCCACCACTTCGATACCATAGCGTTGTAATTCAATCGCTACTTCTTTACCTAATTCACCCGATCCGCACAGCAATGCTTTTTTGCCAACTGCAGAAAGAGTTGTTCCAATTTTAATCATATATTTTTGTATTATGTTTTTTCAAAAAAAAAATAATGTTTCCGAAGTCAAAGCTCCCGGAAACATTTCAAATTTCAATCGCAAAGCGCATACAAATCGCCACGTGGATTCACCAACAAAACAGGTTTTTCCGACTTTTTTACCATATGCTGCTCCTTGGGTCCGAAAATAATATCGTCAAGACCATATTCACGCGAAGCCGATGCAATTACAAGCCCATAATTCTCTTTATCGGCCAAATGAACTGCTTCCATATCGACTTTGAAACTATCCTTTTGCGCTTCCCGTATGCTGAAAGTGAAGCTAAACTTTATGAACAACTCCTTCATTCGTTCCACATTTCGGGCTGCTTTCGATCCGTAATCATTGGCCTGCAGCAGTGCAACTTCCGAACCGCAAAAACGTCCGAAAGCGCTCGCAAACTGAGCTTTTTCTACTTCCTCCTCCAAAAAGCTCACCGGCATTATGATTCGTTTCAGATCGAATAATTCAAAATTATCTTTGTGCAATAAATAGGGGATACGCAATTCACGGCAAGCTTTCAACAATGCCTGAATCGATTTTGAACGGCTATCGCTTAGTTGCAGAAACAGAAAAGAAACCTCATTAGCTTCGCAAACATCAGCCATATCTTTCAAACCGCCTTTTTGAATCATTGAAAAATCAGGAGTAATTGATAATTTGGCAGTCAATTCTTTAGTTTCGGTTTCACGTACGGAAACTTCGGTATCTAAATTTACAAAACTCAGCACACCGAAAGTTTTACCCAACTGCGCAGCAAGCTCCGAAGCATTTCGCAACAGCTGATTTGAAGAAGATATATTTTGAATGAACGCTAAAACCATCGTTTATTCCTGAAAATAAACACGTTTCACCCTACGCGAGATACTTGTAAGCACTTCGTACGAAATTGTTTTCAACCACCCGGCCACTTCCGAGATCGTCAGATTTTCACCAAAAAGTTCTACAACATCACCTTCTTCTGCTTCGATATTTGTAATATCAACAGTCACTAAATCCATCGACACATTGCCTATAACTTTGGCACGCTTGCCGTTGATCAACACCTCTCCCACTCCGTTGCTTAATTTTCGGTCGAAACCATCAGCATAACCAATCGGAAGTATGGCAATTCGTTTGTCTGTCTCTACAATTCCCTTGCGACTATAGCCTACAGTTTCTCCGGCTTTAATTGTTTTGGTCTGAAGAATAATTGTTTTCAGCGCACAAACAGGCTTTAAACGCACATCGGGAATAGAACTTATTCCATAATGACCGATGCCCAAACGTACCATATCGAATTGATATTGGGGCAAACGCTCAGTTCCGGCAGAATTCAGGATATGACGCATGATATGATGCGAAAAAGCTGACGTTATTTGATCAGCACAGGCCGTAAAACGTTCGATCTGCTCTTTTGTAAAGCTATCAAATTTTGGCTCATCTGCACCCGCTAAATGCGAAAATACCGAACGTACTTTTACCTGTTGCTGATTTTTGAGACGGGCAATGAGTTTTTCCATGTCCTGAAATTCAAAGCCAAGACGGTGCATGCCGCTATCTATTTTTATATGAATCGGATAATCCGTAATTCCTAAACGTTCGGCAGCTGCAATAAAAGCATCCAGCAGTTTAAAACTGTAAATTTCAGGCTCCAGATTATTGTCGAACATAATGCCGAAACCGCCTTTCTCAGGATTCATAACTACAATAGGAATACGAATGCCCTCGCGGCGAAGCTCTGCTCCCTCGTCGGCCACAGCCACAGCCAGATAATCGCAACGATGATGCTGCAAGGTACGAGCCACTTCCACCGAGCCACTTCCGTACGCAAAAGCTTTCACCATACACATCACCTTCGTTTCAGGGCGAAGTTTGGAACGGAAATAGTTCAGGTTATCGACCAACGCATTCAGGTTGACTTCCAGCGTTGTTTCATGGGCAATAAGTTCAAGTTTAGCCGAAATATCTTCAAAATGAAATTTACGCGAACCTTTGAGCAATATAATTTCGTCGTGAAATTCGTGAATCAATGGAGATTTCAAAAAACTTTCGGTATCGTCGAAAAATGAAGTATTAATTGCCGAAAAATTGTCCGATTGGCGCGAGATTTCGGTGCCGATACCTATAATGCGTTGAATATTTTTATTGGCAACAAGGTCGGAAACAGTTTTATAAAGTTCATCAGCACTTTGTCCGCTCTGCAAAATGTCCGAAAGAATCAAGGTGCGTGAAAGACTTTTGGCTGTTGCCTGCTGGTTCAGAAAATCGAGCGCAATACCCAGCGAGTTCAAATCAGAGTTATAACTATCGTTGATAATTAAACAATTGCGCGTTCCATCTTTCACTTCCAGGCGCATAGCCACTGCTTCGAGCAACAGTACGCGCCGGGCAATTTCCTTTTTATCATAACCTAAATGCAGTAAAACGGCAACACATTGCAATGCGTTTTCAATTGATGCATCATCTGTAAAAGGAATTTCCAACGCAAACTCAACTGATTTATAACGCATCGAAACCAGCGTTTTATGTGTAGATTTCTTAAGCTCAAGCACTTTAAGTATGGATCTATCGCCTTTGCCCCACGAGAAAAGTTGCCCTTTGAAGCCCGATTGCGCAATTGAAATATCAACAACCTTATTATCTGAATTATAAATCAGCACGTTGGCCTGTTTAAATAGTTTAAGTTTCTCTTCACACTTCTGCTTCAGGCTATGAAAATTCTCTTGATGAGCATCACCCAAATTTGTAAAAACACCTATCGTTGGGTTGATGATCGGTTGCAGTTTTCGCATTTCGTAAGGTTCCGAAATACCTGCTTCAAAAATACCGAGTTGCGTATTTTCATTCAACGCCCACACCGAGAGCGGAACGCCAATCTGCGAATTATAACTCCGAGGCGAGCGGACAATAGAAAAATCGGCATGAAGCAGCTGATATAACCATTCTTTTACAACTGTTTTACCGTTGCTTCCGGTGATTCCAATCACAGGAATATCGAACGATTGACGATGAACAGACACAAGATGCTGCAATGCAGCCAAAGTATCGTCGACCTTAAGAAAAACAGCATTTTCAAGCTTACTAAACTCAGGTCTTATCTCACTTACTACAAAATATCGTAAATTCTGCTGATAAAGTTCTACAATATAATTGTGTCCATCGTTGCGCTTGGTTTGAATGGCGAAAAAAAGACTTTCGACCGGAAAAGAAAGCGTACGACTATCGGTGAGTAACCAATTAATTTCTGCATCGGCAACATTGGTGTCGATTGCATCTATAATCTGAGCAATCTTATTAAGTTTCATTTTTCTAATATTTTATTCTTGCCACCACACCTTCGGTAGTTGTAAGTACACATTCGTTTTTCGACAAAGCTGTGATTGTATTGATAATTGAATTGCCAATTTTATAGCGCCACAATACATTTCCATTTTTAGCATCGATGCCGAGCAACAAGCCGTTTTTAGTTCCGAACACCACAGTTCCGCCTCGTTCAATCAACATACTTGAATTGTGGTCGTACCCAAAAGCTGCATTTGTCTTCCAAAGCAATTTAGGATAATCGGCCAGAGCATCCACAGCCATCACACTGTCATTCATGCAACGGCTAAAAACAACTTTGCCATCTTCGGACAAGCCTACCGTTTCGCGAACTTCATGTTGCTTGGTTCTCCAAACAACTTTTCCTGTTTCAACATCCAGAGCAGTCCAGAACCGATCAGGAGCAGTAATAAACACTTTATTGGCCGACACTACCGGGAGTACTGCTGCCGGAGAATAATGCATCCCTGTTTGTCCGTTGTTCCATTTCCATGCTAAAGATCCATCATTTACATTCAGCGCATAGAAATATGAATCCCAAACGCCGAACATCACTTTACCGTTGGCAATAACAGGCCGCGTTTCGACATAGTTTTTAAGTTTATCAAAAGCCCAGATAAGCTTACCATCCGACAAGCGCAATGCTCTGAAACAACCATCGCTTCCTCCAATGTATACTGTATCGTTTTGAATAAGCGGACAGCCCATAACAGCCTTAGCTGTTGCAACTTTCCATATAAGTTTTCCGGCGTTGGCATCCAGGCAATAGATATTACCATCAGTAGAACCAAACACTACTTTGTTGTTGCTAACCGTTGGCGATGAGATGATGCGACTTCCGGTTTTGAAACTCCAAACCGACTTGCCGTTGCTGAGTTTTACGCAATGAAATATACCTAAATCGTCGCCATAGTAAACAAGCTTATTATGCACTGCCGGACTTGTATAGATACCCACTCTGGTATCCAGACGCCATGTTTCTTTTACATTTTTGACGTTTTGATTAATAGCATATGAAGGACGCAATGCCAAATCCGGTTCCCCAAATTGTTTTGGTTCAATCGCTATCGCCATCCATTTGCGCTCAGGCTGATCTGTTCTCTTTTCGGCAACATGAATGGAATCGGAAATTGTATAAAGTGAATATCCACCAGAAGTTTCCTTGGCCTTAAGCGTCGAACGGTTAATTATTCCGGGTATTCCATCGTAGCTGAAAATCACATTTCGGTGATAATGTCCACCTAAAACGGCTTGTACATTGTAATTTCGCAACACATCAGTCATGTCGTACCAGTTGTCCACATCTCCGCCCAGCAAAGGATAATGCGTTACAGCAATCACTGGTATGTTTTTACCATTTTTGCTGAGCTCTTCGCTCACCCAATCGATATCTTGTGGCGCCACATGCCCATCGCCCATTTTAATAACAGGTCCGGTGGCAAATCCTATAAATCTAAATCCTTTGTGCATAAAACTGAACTTATCGGCGCCGAAAACTTTTACAAAATCGGTTGCTCCTGACTCGCTCCATTTTAATTCGTGATTACCAACAGTTATGTAATAAGGTATGCTCAGTCCATCCAGTATCGATTTTGCTTTTTGCAACGAGGCCCAATCGCCCGATTCGGTCACATCGCCCGATACAATCACAAAATCAATGCCCTGTAAGGCATTCACATCGTTTACTGCATTTTGCAAATCGATGGCTGGTTGGGGATTAATCATTTGTATATGAAGATCGGTAAATAGTGCAAACCGAAAGGTTTCGGTAGCCGAAATCACAGAAATACAGAAAACTAAAACTATTAAAACGAGTGTCTTTCTCATTATTTTTATTGATAATTATTTGAACAACAAAGATACAATATTCAATTTTAAAAAAAGATTGCAAACTGTGAAATTAGTTTTCATATTGTTATATTTCCATTATAAAGCTTCGATAGAGCTTCGGATACATCTCTTGATGGAAAACATTTGGCCCTGCCTGCTTACAAAAAAAAGAATGCTTGGCACACGGAGCTATACTTCAAAACAATAGGATGACCCTGAGGGCCATCCTATTGTTCATGGAGTTACTTAAATAGTGCTCCGTTTGTCTTGTACTTCTTATTTTATATAAATTTCAGTGGAACAGTGAAACCAAGCACTAAGCCTACAGATTTTGAAATGTTATAGCCCGCACCTACTGCTCTGTACAATTTATCTGTTGGCGCTGTTGTTCCAATAAAATCGATAGGTTTATTGGTAGTCAGGTTATATCCTGCATCAAAAAAAGCCAACCTCAGCGAGGTGTACGATAACAGATACCAATACCATTTCTCTTTTTCGTATTTTACAACAAAAGGTGAGGCTACCAAAAAGCCAATAGAAGCAGCATTGAAGAGATGTCCCATAGTTTTTCTGTTAGTATTGTTCATTCCATCTCCAATGCTATTGCAAATAATTGATGCCGAATACAGTCCAATTATTTTTATTCTATCCCATTTATCCATATTCGAACTACGTTTGGTTGCTTTATTCCAAAACGATAGTTCGTTTTTGGTCGGTTTGTATAAATTGCTGTTAAGTTTATTGATATTCAAGTCCAGTTCAAATGGTTCTGATATAGTCAAACCCTGATTCACAATAGGCAACAACTCCATGTCCTGATCCATTCTTTTAGGTTTGGGAGGATTATATCTCAATGTATTGAATTTCAGGTTCAACAAATCATCGTCTCCTACATATTTGCTACGAACAGTTCTGACACTATCTTTAAACGCATTTACGCTGGTTGCATCTATATTGTTAGAAGCAAGATAATTAACATCAACATCATTTATTGCAATTTCGCTGGCTGCTATTTCAGGATCGTTTATCGCCGAATCGTTAAAATCGATGCTATATGCATTGATAATAAATGTTGCCAGCAGGACGGTAGTTAATTTAATTCGTTTCATAATGTCATGTATTTTGAAATTGTAATACTTGTATTTTTTTGTAAGATTTCAGCTAAAACTGTCGTATTTTTTATTATTTAGCCAATGATTACATATACAAGTTACCTAAAAATCACAAAAAATGGCCATCAAAATCAAAAAAAAATCGTTTTTTTTTGATTTTTCCGCATTTGTAATAACTATTTGACAATTAAATCAATAATTCCAAAATATTTACTACAACAACAAAAAAAAACTATACATTTTACCTGTAGTATTAAAGGTTGACGAGTCATAAATTTGATTTTATTCACAATAATTTTACTGACTACAGTGCGAAGAACTATCTCCCTTTCGAGCGAAGGCTAAGCCTCTAAAAAATGGGATAAAAACCAATAATCGGCGAGTTATTTCACAATTACATATAGGATTCGTTTAACTTTGTTGTTTTTCGGAAAGTAATTTTTATATTTGCAATGAATTGAGTATTCCAACCCTGTTTACCCCAAAAGATAATCTCAGTTAAGCTTCAGAAAAAAGCAAGCTGACAATTATATTTAATGATACAAATGAAAAAGAAGGTTTTTGTGAGTGGGTGCTATGACATGTTACACAGCGGGCATGTGGCTTTTTTCGAAGAAGCAGCTCAGTATGGCGACTTGTATGTGGGCATAGGTTCTGATAAAACTATTTTTGAACTGAAAGCCCGCAAAACAATCAATACAGATGCCGAACGACTTTACATGGTTAAAGCATTGAAAGTTGTAAAAGATGCATGGGTAAACAAAGGCGCCGGTTTGCTCGATTTTAAGGATGAAATTGAATTATTGCAGCCGGATATATTTTTTGTAAACGCCGATGGACACACACTTGCAAAAGAAAATCTTTGCAAAGAACTTGGTATCGAATATATTGTAAGCAAACGCATTCCCCACGACAATCTACCTCCACGCTCGACCACCTCGCTTCGCAAGGAATGCAACATCCCTTATCGGATCGATTTGGCAGGCGGTTGGTTGGACCAGCCATTTGTAAGCCGTTATGCAAGCGGATCGGTACTGACCATCTGTATCGAACCCGATTACGAATTCAACGACCGGAGCGGCATGTCGACAAGCAGCAGAAAGAAAGCAATTGACCTTTGGCAGTTCGATATTCCGGATGGCGACAAAGAAAAGCTTGCCCGCATGTTATTTTGTTTCGAAAATCCTCCGGGAACAGCCTATGTGAGCGGTTCGCAGGATGCTTTGGGTATTACAATGCCCGGACTGAACAATTATTTTTACGATGGAGCCTTTTGGCCATCCGAAATTAAAAGTGTGTTGGACGATCAGCTCCTTGACTGGATTCAACAGCGCATATGGATGATTCCCTTGTATCCACGCGCTCAAAGCTATGATGTATTGGCCAATACCAGCATCGATGCTTCGGGTGCCCTGAAGTTGAGCCAGGCAGCCAGTGCTTGCTGGGATGCTTTGCTCCGACAGGATGCTCCGGCCGTTGGCAAAGCAATGACCGATAGCTTCGAAGCCCAGATTGCCATGTTCCCGAATATGATTTCAGCAGATATCCTGGAGCAAATCAATTCATATAAAACAAAAGTTTTAGGTTGGAAAATTAGCGGAGCCGGCGGTGGCGGCTATATGATTTTCTTTAGCGAAAACGAATTGGAAAATGCAATACAAATCAGGATAAGGAGATAGAAAGGCTCCAACCGGGAACTACTTGTTGTTTTTCTTGCCAACAACAAGTTTCCTGTATCAATATGTTTAGCCCCCTGTACTAATGCGGCTGAAAAGTTATCGGTACCGTTCGGACAAATCATCTCCGATGGTTTTGGAAACGATCGGAGATGATTTTTGAAACGATCTCCTATCGTTTTTAGAACCATCTGAGATCTTTTTTAAAACGATCGAAGGTCTTTTTAGAAAACGATAGAGAATGTCTCTTTTTTCCAATTTTTGCGCCATCTATATCTCTACCTTTGCAATGTCAAAAACAACAAAAAACATCAATAGCAATGAAAAGAATTTTTTACTGGGTGGAGATTCCTACAGTGGATTTCGACCGTGCTGTAGATTTCTACAGCAAATTACTAAAGGTAGAACTTGAAAAGCTGGACTTTGTTACTGAAAAAATGGCTTGCCTTCCACACGATGCAGGAGCAATTATCTGGGCTCCAGATTTCAAACCTTCGAGAGATGGAGTAATTGTGAGTCTGAATTGTGGAAACGAGATCGATGAATGGCTGAAACTCATCGTTGAATACGGTGGAAAAATCACTCGTCCGAAAACAAAAATTGAAGCCGAAGGACGCGGTTGGTTTGCTTTGTTCGCCGATACCGAAGGCAATCAACTGGGGCTTTACGGAGAATAAGTCGTTCAACATCCAACCCGGTCGCTTCAATATGATCGGGTTGGAGTTGTGTGTTTTTTTGTATCTTTGCCAGTAAGCTGTTCTATTTAAATTGTCTTTTTTTTATGAACTTCCGCCTCATACCACCCACCGCAGCATTATCGATGTACATTAAGCAGTATTGGTTTCTCGAAATGGAAGCCTTCGAGGCAGTGGGCGAACGAGTGGTTCCTAGCGGCTGCCCCGAATTGACTTTTCATTTTGCCAATCATTTATTAAAAAGAAAGCACAGCGATGAATTGCAGCCGGGTATCATTATCTGCTGACAGAAAACAGACTTTTTTGATGTGGTCCCAACCGGCAGGACATCCATGCTTTCCATACAGTTTTATCCTCACAGCATCGCACTATTTTTCGATTTACCTATCAACGAGCTTACCAACGAAACGCTCGACACAAGTGCTATTATTGGCCGTCAGGCCATGAACTCGAAGAACAACTACACGACCTACCCTCGCTCGATGACAAAGTGAAACACATCGAAAAGTTTCTTCTGCGCAGGTTGAACCGGAAACAGGAATACACATGGAAAAGGGTATGCCACAATATTCAACTCATCAATCAGCACAACGGCATGATAACCCCCGATCAGCTGGCTTCGGAAGCATGCCTGAGTCGCAAACAACATGAGCGGATTTTCAGACAAATGGTGGGTTTGTCGCCTAAACAATTTCTTAAAGTCATCCGCTTTCAATACGCTATTTACGCGCATCAGCAATATCCATTCGAAAGCCTTACCGAACTAGCCTATCGCTGTGGATATTATGATCAGTCGCACATGATCAACGATTTTCATGATCTGTCGGACATCACACCCCGTCAGTATTTTAGCACCTGCGAAACGCCGAATTCTGATTATTTTTAGCGATCAATTATTTTATTCAAAGAAAGTTTCAGGTTACAAAGCATACAAAAAAAAGGTCATTCCCATCCAGGAATGACCTTTTATATAGTAAGCGAAATCTGACTTTCAGAAAAAGGCAGATTTCAATCTTCAAATTATGCTTCAGGAGTTTCTTCGGCAGCAGGAGCAGCTTCAGCGGCAGGAGCTTCAGCTTTAGCTTTTTTAGCAGCCTTAGCAGCCGATTTAGCAGCAGCTTCAACCATTTGATCTTTCAGATCGGCCAAAGACTGTATATCACCTAAAGTAGTTTTTTCCATTGTGTTTACCGGAGCAGCTACTTCTTCTTTCTTCACCTTTTTAGGAGCAGATTTTTTAACTGTAGTTCCTTCGCCGGCAGCAACAGCTGTTTCAGATTTTTCGGCACGTTTCACATCTTCGTGGATACGGCTGTGCGAAACAATGATACGTTTTGCATCTTTATTGAATTCAATTACTTTGAATTGTAATTTGTCATCAATCTGAGCTTGCGAACCATCTTCTTTAACCAGGTGTTTTGGAGTTGCAAAACCTTCAACGCCATATGGCAATGAAATTACTGCACCTTTGTCCATCATTTCAATAATTACACCTTCGTGTACGCTATCGATAGTGAACATTGTTTCCAATACATCCCATGGATTTTCTTCCAATTGTTTGTGACCTAAGCTCAAACGACGGTTAGCTTTGTCGATTTCCAATACCTGAACATCGATTTCGGCACCAATCTGAGTAAATTCTGATGGGTGTTTTACTTTCTTAGTCCAAGATAAGTCAGAAATGTGAATCAAACCATCAACGCCTTCTTCTATTTCTACAAACACACCGAAGTTCGTGAAGTTACGCACTTTAGCAACATGTTTGCTGCCTACTGCATAACGGGTTTCGATATTTTCCCATGGATCAGATTTCAATTGTTTGATACCAAGAGACATTTTGCGTTCGTCGCGATCCAAAGTAAGGATGACTGTTTCAACATCGTCGCCAACTTTCAGGAAGTCCTGAGCAGAACGCAAGTGCTGTGACCAGCTCATTTCTGAAACGTGAATTAAGCCTTCAACGCCCGGAGCGATTTCAACAAATGCACCATAGTCAGCCATAACCACTACTTTACCAGTTACTTTGTCGCCTACTTTAAGGTCAGCGCTGAGAGCATCCCATGGGTGAGCGTTCAATTGTTTCAAGCCAAGAGCGATACGTTTCTTTTCGTCATCAAAGTCAAGAATAACAACGTTGAGTTTCTGATCCAAAGCAACGATTTCTTCAGGATGCGAAACGCGTCCCCATGAAAGGTCGGTAATGTGAATCAAACCATCTACGCCGCCAAGGTCGATGAACACACCATAAGTAGTGATGTTTTTAACAGTACCTTCGAGTACCTGACCTTTCTGCAATTTGCTAATGATATCTTTTTTCTGATTTTCGAGTTCTGCTTCGATAAGCGCTTTGTGCGATACAACAACGTTTTTGAATTCGTGGTTAATTTTGATAACTTTGAATTCCATTGTTTTGTTTACAAACACATCGTAATCGCGGATAGGTTTCACGTCGATCTGCGAACCTGGCAAGAAAGCTTCGATTCCGAATACGTCTACGATCATACCACCCTTTGTGCGGCATTTTACGAAACCTTTTACAATTTCCTGTGATTCGAGAGCAGCATTTACGCGATCCCATGAGCGGGTAGCGCGGGCTTGTTTGTGAGAAAGGAGCAATTGTCCTTTTTTATCTTCCTGGCTTTCGATATAAACTTCTACCTTATCGCCAACTTTCAGTTCGGGATTGTAACGGAATTCGCTCATCGGAACGATACCGTCCGATTTGTAACCTACGTTTACAACAACTTCGCGTTTATTGATCGAAATAACGGTTCCTTCAACAACCTCTTTGTCTTTAATAGCGTTCAGAGTGTTGTCGTATATTTTTTCTAAATCTTCCTTTGCCGTAGCAGTAAGGGTGATTCCTTTTTCGTAAGCATCCCAATCGAAATCGGCAGCAGGAGCTGCAACTACAGGTGCTACAACTTTTTTAGAAGCAGGAGCTTCTTCAATAACTTCTTCAATTGCTGGAGCAGCTTCAACTACAGGAGCTTCGGCTACCACTTGAGTTTCTTCGGTTACTGTTTCTTCTACGGTTGGAATTACTTCCTCCGAGATGTTTTTGTTTTCTTCCATTACAGAAAATTTGTTTTTTTAATTACTAATAAATAGTAGGTTAGACATTATGTTGACTTTACAAAATACAGGGTGCAAAGATACAAAAAGTTAGTGATATACAAAACACTAACTTTTATTTTATTTTGAGAAAAACATTGAGGATAAAAATGTGCTGCAAAACCTAATCGTTCGTCTGCTCCTTCAGTTCGTTTTGTTTGAATTTCCGGTAGAAAAACAGAAAAGTAACAGCAGCCACCAGCGATGCCAAACCATCCGAGAAAGGCATTACGCCCCAGGCGCCATCCAGTCCCCAAAATACAGGAAGAATAAAAAGGCCGGGGATAAAAAACAAAAACTGACGCGTCAGACTCAGAAAAATGGCTATTCTGGCTTTGCCTATCGATTGGAAAAAATTTGAAATTACAATTAAGAAACCAACCACCGGAAACATGATAACCGATATACGCAATGCCCTCGCCGAAATGTTTTGCAAATCAACATCACTGGTGAAAAGCTTAACTATTTGATACGGGAAGAAAGTTCCGATTATAAAACCCAAAAGCGTAAAAACGCAGGCTAACATAACGCCCATTCTCAGGGTTTTAAACATACGCTCAAAGTTGCCGGCTCCGAAATTGAATCCGATAATCGGTTGCGTTCCCTGATTGAGCCCAATGATAAACATAACCACCAGCATATTTACGCTATTGATAATGCCATAAGCGCCTATCGCCAGGTCGCCGCCGTATTTGAGCAAAGTGCTGTTGATAAGTATCACCACCAGACTTGTACCGATCTGCATACTGAAAGGAGACAGACCTATGCTCAAAATAGAATGAACTATGTCTTTCCGCAGCCTGAAATTGTGTGCATGAAACCGCAGCTGAGAGTTTTTGAACAAAAAATGTGAAACAACATTTAATGTGCCTATAAAGTAAGAAATAACAGTAGCAATAGCAGCACCCTTGATTCCCCAATCGAAAACAAAAATAAAAATGGGATCAAGAATTATATTGATAACGGCTCCCAATAAAATATTAAACATGGCCGAACGCGGATGTCCCGAAGCCCGAAGGATATTGTTCAACCCAAAATAAAGCGCTGTAAATATACCGCCAGGAATTATAATTATCATATAATCATAGGCATACTGCACAGTATTTTGCGTACCTCCAAACAAAAATAGTAAATCGCGCATAAAAATGAGCGACAATATTATGGCCGAACCCGAAATCAGAAAAGTAAGCACTACAGAATTTCCAAGAATTGTCTCTGCCTTATCTTTATCGTTTTGTCCCAAAGTAATGGATATCCTGGAGGCCGAACCACCGCCAATAAGCATCCCAAAGGCCATCATAATATTCATAAATGGAAAAGTAAGAGCAAGACCAGAAATGGCCAGCGGCCCTACGCCCTGACCTATAAAAATACGATCGACAATGTTGTAGAGCGACATAACCACGGTTCCGATAATCGCGGGTAATGAATACTTCCACAAAAGCTTTCCGATCTTTTCGGTGGCCAGCTGATTGGTGGGAACAGTGTTATTCGACATATAATAATTTAATTTTCACTGACAGAAAAAACAGTTGACCTGATGTTTTGTTCTTTCATTTTGTCTTTTATTTTCTTCACAGCTTCTTCTTTCTGATTTTTCTCAGAAAAAATAGAAATGGCAAAAATATGAAAATTATTGACCTGAACAGAATGCTAGAACATATTAGTTACAAACATTGACTTAAACAACTGAATTTAAGCGAACAAAAAAATAGGACATCCAACATCACCCCTCATCCACACAATGGGATCAAATGAACCGAGTCGTCGAACTCAACTGTTGAAGATTGGCATTGAACAAGAATATCAACATCATATTCATAAATAATATCAATAATTAACAAATTCTATTCTCTTTGATGCAATATCCACCGAAGAGAATTGATTATATTTGCACCGAATTACATCAACTCCATAAAAAAGAATAAATAGAATAAAATGAGAAATAAATTATTTTCTGTCTTTGTTTTCGTTTTGAGTGTATTTAGCTTTTTCAGCTGTAGCGATAATATTGTGCCTGATTTTTCATTCACACCTGAGGTTCCAAAAGCAGGCCAAACGGTTAGTTTTACAAATCTGACCACAGGAGATGAGGATTGGAAAGCCGAGCATTGGAACTGGAATTTTGGGGACAACTTAAAATCGACTGAGAAAAATCCAAAACACATTTATAAAAATGCCGGTAAGTATTCAATCACATTAATGGTCGATTCAAATAAGAATTTAACCAAAACACTCTCCATTACTGTCTATGATAGCATTCCTACCATTTATATAAACACTGACTCTGTTTATTATTATAAGAAATCAACCTTTAGCGTTTTAGTTTACAACCCAAGTAATCTTGACATTACTTATAAATGGACTTTTTCATCAAACGCAAAAGGCAACTTAACCAATGGAGAATCGAGCAAAAGCGAAGTCGAAGTATTTTTCAATCAACCTAATACCGAAGAGACCGTATCGCTCCACATTGTCATGGGCAATGAACTGGACACAATAATTACTAAGAAATTTCATGTACATGACATGAAGACCAAAAGCCTATTGATGGCACAACGAAACGGAAACATTCTTCGTCAACGCATTTACGATAACGGATTCGAAGCTCATACAAGTACCGGAATTTCAGCCGGAAACCATCCATTTAATATTATTGCTCTTTCAAATCTGCTTTACATATTCGATGCAGGATCGGATGTGGCTTATAAAAACGACTGGCTGACAAACACTTCGGGCAATGGCAATATTCGTATGTACAACATGAATACCAAAACGACAAGTGAAATTATAAACAACAATGGTAAAAGTTCGCATTTTGGTTTTTATAACGGATACGTCGACAACAACTTCGTTTACTGGACCGATTACAGTGAATTTATATACAAAACACCTGTAAATTCAACTTTAGGATCATTCGAATGGAAAGGCAGTACCGACAATCAAACAGCCGTACCTTATTATCTGACCAAGGCTGATAGATTAGGTTACTACGGAAATGGATTAGCATCTAACCAGTTCAGTGGCGGTATAGCTTATTACGACGAGGCTTACTTTTGGGCTAAAGGAGGAAGTGGCAAAGGAATTTACAGATTTTTACCCACAGATATCCTGACAGCTAATGCCACCGGCACAGCCCCAGTACCAAGCTTAGGAGCAATTCTGACCGACTTTTCAATCAGAGCATTTAAAATTGACGAGATCAATCAGAAAATTTATTTTTCGGTGACTGCTCCTGCCGACAAAGTAGGATTTTGGGTAGCCAACATGCGAGGAAACAATGCTGAACGAATAGATGACGCACCTATGGATGACAAATCGTTGTACATTACAGGAATAGCAATCGACAATGTATCAAACAAAGTGTTTTGGGCCTACCGCAGCCCACAAACCATTGGAGCTTCATCTCCATCGGGCAGTTGGGAAAACTACTACAAGGATCACCCCACACATCGTACGGGCGTAAAAATGGCAACATTGGCAACACAATATAAACCAGCCGGCGACATTGAATACTTCTCGGAAGGTGTCGTTGCATATGGAATTGCACTCGATGAAGTTAAGAAATAACCATATTCGACTATATTAAACATAAAAAAATCCTCCCGAATTATTTCAGGAGGATTTTTTTTATGTTCTGATTTATTATTTTTTCTTGGTTTTAGTATACAGGAATCGCTTGATTTTTTGTGAAGCCGTTTTTTCAAATGGTTCATCCATAATATCAACTCTATTGATTTGAGAAGTACGATTTAGCTTTGAGTTAAGCTCTTTTGTAAAATGAGCTTTCCATTCCTGGTATTGCTCTTTCTTTTCATCAATAGCAGTTTTCAAGTGGACAATATTTTTCTCGATTTGTTCAAGGTCAAGAATTATTTTTGCCACTAAAAAACCATCTTCTTCGATCACCAGTGATTCAACAACAAATTGATTGCTATTTATAATAGTTTCAATATCTTCAGGATAAATATTTTCACCACTTGCTCCGACTATCGTATTTTTCATACGGCCTTTTATATAGAGCCTGTTATTCGAATCAAATTTACCAAGGTCGCCGGTTCGAAACCAACCATCGGCAGTTAAAACTTCGCTTGTGGCTTCCGGATTTTTATAATATCCTTTCATTACATTTGGCCCCTTAGCCCATATCTCGCCAACACCTTTTTTGTTGGGCTCATGAATTTTCAGCGCTACACCCTGAACCGCAAAGCCTGTGGACTGGAGCTTTGTTTGGTGAGTGCCTGCACCTGCCAGCAAGGGCGCTGTTTCGGTAAGGCCATAACCAATAGCATACGGAAATTTTGCTTCTTTCAAAAAGCGTTCAACACGCGAATCGAGCTTAGCCCCTCCGATACCAAAAAACCTAAGCCGACCACCAAAAGTTTCGTATAGTTTTTTTCCTGCTATGCGGTGAATCAGTTTCCTGAACAACAATGCCTTATAAATAATGCGCGTAAACCTTGTTTTTGTGAATTTAGCCTGAATCTGACTCTTGTACAGCTTTTCCATAATCAATGGAACGGACAGCATCATTGTGGGTCTGATTTTTTTCAATGCAGGAATCAACGAAGAGGCGGTTGGTGGCTTTTCGAGATAATAAATTGATGCACCATACATAACCGGATAAAGCATTCCGATTGTATTTTCGTAGGTATGCGACAAAGGCAAAAACGAAAGAAAAATATCTTCGTGACTGATAGCACAAAATGTGTACGACTGCATGGCCGTAAAAGCTATACTTTTATGCGATAAAACCACGCCCTTGGATCGACCCGTGGTACCAGACGTATAAATTATGGCAGCAGTATCATCTTCTTCGACCTGAATTTCATCTACTTTACTCACATCACTTTCGGACAAATCACCGCCCATAAGCACTTTAAATTCTTCCACTGATATTTTTCCAATTAAGTCGGGCAATTCAAGTCCATCAACACGCGATTGCAAACGCTCACTTACAAACAGTACTTTTGCTTCCGAGTGCATCAAAACATTTTCAACTTCCTGTCGGGTAAAATCAGGCAAAACAGGAACAATAATCATCCCTTTTGATACCACCGAGAAATAAGCAATCACCCAATTGGGCATATTTTGCGAAAACAAAGCCACCTGATCGCCCTTTTGCAAACCAAATGAAGACAGCAGCGCTGCTACTTCCTCAATTTTTTGACCTAATTGTTTGTAAGTTATGGGTGTTCCTTCAACAAAAGAGACAGATGGACAATCAGCAAAATGAAGAACGGAATAATCTATTAATGATTTTAATGTAAGTGGTTTGTGTTCTATTTTTTTATACATACTATAGTTTTCGTGTGCTATGTTTTATAATTAATGTACAAATATAATAAAAAAACAATGCAACTGCACAAAAAAAATCGTTTTGTGCAGGAATTACTTATAAAGAATAAAAATACAGGGACGTTTATTTAAGTCGGGTAATTGCTTTTTCCAATCTTTCAATGATTTGGTTTGTATAAATTCGCTGTCGAGCGTTATATCAACGGCAACACACAGTTTAGTGTCTGGTCGACAAATATTTATTATATCCTCAAGCATTTTCATATTGCGGTAGGGAGTTTCGATAAATAGCTGCGACTGACTTTCGGCATACACCCTGGATTCGAGTTTTTTTAATGCCTTAGCACGGTCGGCAGGCTGAATGGGCAGGTATCCCACAAAAGCAAAGCTTTGACCATTGAAGCCCGATGCCATAAGAGCAAGTAAAATTGAAGATGGACCCACCAAAGGCACAACTTTAAACCCGCACCTTTGTGCAATAGCCACTACATCTGCACCGGGATCGGCAATAGCCGGACAGCCTGCTTCGGAAATCACCCCAACATCGTATCCATCATGTAAAGGTTTCAGAAAATCACTTATCGCTTCGGGAGAAGTATGTTGATTCAGCGTATAAAACGTAAGTTCGTCAATATTAATTGCCGGATTTGTTTTTTTCAGAAACCGCCGTGCAGTTCTTACATCCTCGACAATAAAGTGCTTTATAGCCGAAACAATAACCGCATTATGCGCCGGAAGTATTTTTTCGAAAGCAGTATCGCCCAGTGAAGTGGGAATTAAATAAAGTGTTGCCATTTTGTCTCCTTGTTTCCTATTTTACCTCAGCTTTCAGCTTTTCAACCTCCTCGGACAAAATCTCCCATTCGTACATTTTATGTTCGAGTTCGCGTTGTTTCTTTTGATACGACATAATAAAATCGCTATCGGATGCATATTCTGGCAATTCGAGCTGCTTATTCATTGCCTCGAGGTCCGATTCATAAGTGGCAATCTGTTTCTCCACATCTTCCACTTCCTTTTCTGCCTTTCTGATTTTACGGTTTTGTTCTTTGCGCGCTTCGTAACTCAGTTTGTTTTCGGAAGCCACTTTTTCGACCGTTTCAGATGCTGCTTTGAGCGAATTTGAAATTTCAAGCTCGCGAAGGCTGTCCATCTTTTTGTATTGTAAAAAATCGTAAATGCCACCTAAATGTTCACGCACTTTCTTATTTCCAAATTCGTACACCTTAGTTACCAATCCATCCAAAAATTCACGATCGTGCGATACAACAATAACAGTTCCATCGAAAGCTTTAATTGCTTCTTTCAGCACATCTTTCGAACGCATATCAAGATGGTTGGTAGGTTCATCGAGTATAAGTAAGTTTACAGGTTCGAGTAATAAACGAATCATTGCCAAACGGCTGCGCTCACCTCCCGAAAGCACCTGCACTTTTTTATCCGATGCTTCGCCTCCAAACATAAACGCGCCCAGGATATCGCGAATTTTTGTACGAATATCGCCTACTGCCACATAATCAATTGTTTCGAATACTGTTTTGCTTTCATCGAGCAACGAAGCCTGATTTTGTGCAAAATATCCGATTTTCACATTATGCCCAAGCTTCATTTTTCCGGAATACTCAATCTCGCCCATGATACACTTCACAAGTGTCGATTTTCCCTCACCGTTTTTACCTACAAAGGCCACCTTTTCGCCCCGGTTAATAATCATACCTACATTATCGAGCACCAGGTGCGATCCGTAAGCTTTTGAGAGATGCTCCACTTCTACAGGGATAATACCCGAATGAACTGCCGGCGGAAATTTAAGACTTAACCGCGAATTATCCTCTAAATCTACCTCAAGTCTTTCGAGTTTATTCAATTGTTTTATACGCGACTGAACCTGAACGGCTTTGGTAGCTTTTGATCTGAACCGGTCAATAAATTCTTCAGTTTCCTGAATCAATTTTTGCTGATTTTCGTAAGCGCGTACCTGCTGATCGTGACGTTCGATACGCAACTGAACATATTTCGAGTAGTTTACATTGTAATCGTATATTTTCCCAAGCAAGATTTCGATGGTTCGGGTAGTTACCGCATCGATAAAAGCACGGTCGTGCGAAACAAGCACAATAGCACTGCCACAGGTAATGAGAAAATTTTCAAGCCATTGAATCGATTCGATATCCAGGTGGTTTGTAGGTTCATCAAGCAGTAACACATCGGGGCGAAGCAATAATATTTTTGCTAATTCGATGCGCATACGCCAACCGCCGCTAAATTCGGAGCATTGACGGTCGAAATCGGTTCGCAGGAAACCAAGTCCCAATAAGGTTTTTTCTATTTCAGCATAAAAATTGCCCGAACCTACAATTTGTAAAAGCTCATTGTCGTGCGTCAACTTATCAATCAAACGGTGATAATCATCACTTTCATAGTCAGTTCTTTCGGACAACTCCTGGCTTATACGTTCAATTTCTGTTTGCAACTCAGTAATGTGTTCAAAAGCTTTTTCAGCCTCCTGCATCACGGTTGTACCTTCGTTGTGAATCATATGTTGAGGAAGATACCCGATAGACAGATCCTTGGGAATAGTTATACGTCCTTTTGTAGGAGTTTGTTTCCCTGAGAAAATTTTTAATAATGTAGTTTTTCCGGCACCGTTTTTCCCAACAAGCGCAATTCTATCTTTGGGATTGACAAGAAAACTAATTTCATCAAAGAGAGGCGACCCACCAAATTCAACCGTAAGTTGTTCTACAGAAATCATATCAAAAATTCAGGATTTTTATTATCATTGAAACATTCTTATTCGAAAAGAAAAAAACTATTTACCTTAACTATCGTCTATTTGTAAATTTAGCGTGCAAAGATAACTCTTATTACCGAAATAATGGTTTAAAAAACACAAATACTCCTGATTTATATCCCCACAACAACATAGCAATTGCCTAAACAGCATCTGATTTGTTCAGCTTAGCTGTATTTGCATTTTTACAATATCAGCTCCCGAAAAATCATTATAACGACAATATAAAACAGGCATCAAGGATGAAAAAATAAAGCATCCTTTTAGGGGAACGAATTGACACTCCAAAATTAGTGATATCTGTTTTTTATTCCGACCTGCATATAAATCGCAATTTTTTGTATAAGTTTGCACACTCAAAAAAAACTAAAAAAGAACATGTCAGTACATAACGAGAACATCCGTAGAGTTACTACACAGCGGATTTTGGAAATGAAAAAACGCGGTGAGAAAATAAGCATGCTTACTGCTTACGATTTCACTATGGGAACAATAGTTGATAATGCCGGAGTCGACATTATTTTGGTTGGAGATTCTGCGTCAAACGTAATGTGTGGAAACATAACCACATTGCCAATTACTCTCGACCAAATGATTTTTATGGCAAAATCTGTTGTTAGAGGTGTAAACAGAGCATTGGTGGTTATCGACATGCCCTTTGGATCCTATCAGGGAAATTCAAAGGAGGCACTTGCCTCAGCCATTCGCATCATGAAGGAAACCCATGGCGACTGTCTGAAACTCGAAGGTGGCGAAGAAATTCTGGAATCGGTAAAAAGAATTTTAAGTGCCGGCATCCCTATAATGGGACATTTGGGCCTGATGCCACAATCCATCAACAAGTACGGATCGTACACAGTAAGAGCGCAGGAAGAGGCTGAAGCCGAAAAATTGATCCGCGATGCACATTTGCTCGAGGAAGCCGGTTGTTTTGCCTTAGTACTCGAAAAAATACCAGCCAAACTGGCCGAACGTGTAGCCAAAGAACTTACAATCCCGGTAATTGGTATTGGAGCTGGTGGCGGCGTGGATGGCCAGGTACTTGTGCTGCATGATATGGTTGGTTTAACACAGGATTTCTCTCCTCGATTTCTGCGTCGGTATGCAGACGTACAAGGGATCATGAACGAAGCTATCGGTCAATATGTAACCGATGTAAAATCGGGTGATTTCCCTAACGAAACAGAACAATACTAACTTCACATTTAACAATAAAAAAAACGGACTTACGCTCAATGAGTACAAGTCCGTTTTTTTATCTAAAATTATTGTGACCCAGGAGGGGTTCGAACCCTCGACCCACAGATTAAGAGTCTGTTGCTCTACCAGCTGAGCTACTAAGTCATTGTCGCTGCAAAACCAACAATCGTTTTTTTGCTGTTTTGCGAGTGCAAAGGTAATTAAAAAAATAGATTTGTTTCTCTTTTTTCAAAAAAAACAAAACAGTTTTTTTCAATCATCAACTTCAGATTCTTTAGGTTTACAAGCCACTACCGTGATATGAAAACAGGATTGTTTTCGTTCGCGAACAGCAAGTATTTTACATTCTTCACGCATTTCGACGAGTGTTTTGGTAAGTTCCTGAATCAATTCCCAACTCGGCACCACCGAATCATTGTCGAGATTATAAAAATGTTTATATGAAATATCAATGGTAGTTCCGTAGTAATGCGCTGTAGTATCTGTAGCATTTCCGTTTCGGTGACTTAATTGCTTTTGGGTTTCCTCCGTTCGTAAAAGCGACGTCAGAAAAAAACAATAATTTCCAAGCTCTTTCTCCTTAAGCTTTTGTTGAAATCTGAAAGCTATCTCATCCACCATATTAACAGCTTCGGGAACGAGGTATGGGTGAGAATGTTTCAGCGATTTGAGACGATAGAGCGGACCATCTTTTACTTCGATAAGTTCATTGTTCAAAACCATCATTGTAATCAGACTGTCGAACCCGGCATTTGTAGCAAAAGGGCTTTTTATACCATTGATTCGGGCATGGAGAAGTTGGATATCGTTTTTATCATTCAAAACACTGCTGGGTGAAATCGGAGCACTCGCATTCAGCAATTGATTACACTCGGTGTAATTATCGGAAGGTTTCTTTGAGTCAGGAAAAATAATTTTTACACATAAAGCAATTAAACTACAAAAAGCTATGGCTATAAGAAAATAAGTAAGTGTTGTCTTATTATATTTAAGGGAAGTTCTAATCATATCGTTTTTCGGGTTTTCGACACAAAGATAAAAATTAAAGTAAGGCGATGCAAGCAGATTTACTGATTTGTTAATGATAAAATCGAAATAAAAACGATTTTTTAACCGCAAAACCAGACATTCGAAACACAAACCAAAATGCTGTTCCAATTAATTTATTATTTGAAAACATTTGAGTATTTTTGCCACTCAAAACTAAATATACTTATATGAAACCAACTTTATTTGTATTAGCAGCCGGAATGGGGAGTCGATATGGAGGACTTAAACAATTGGATGGATTAGGCCCCAATGGTGAAACTATTATGGATTATTCGATTTACGATGCAATAAAAGCCGGTTTTGGTAAAGTTGTATTCGTAATCCGCCAGAGCTTCGAAGCTGATTTCAGATCAGTTGTTGTCGATAAATTCATTGATCTGATTGATGTGGAAATTGTTTTTCAGGAAATAAATAAAGTACCTGAAGGATGCACTTACATAGCCGAACGAGAAAAACCATGGGGCACAAATCACGCTGTACTGATGGGAAAAGAAGTTATCCATGAGCCTTTTGCAGTGATTAATGCCGATGATTTTTACGGACAGGAATCGTTTGCCATTTTGGCCGATTTTCTGCGCAGCGTTGAAGGCAAGCAAAATCAGTATTGTATGGTTGGCTATCATGTAGGTAACACATTGTCCGAAAGTGGATCGGTAAGTCGTGGCGTTTGCGTGGTTGATGAAAATAACGAACTTAAAAATGTAGTTGAGCGCACACACATTGAGGAAAAAGGAGGAACGATTGTGTACCTCGACGAAAAAGGAGAAGAAGTAGCCATCCCGGCCAGCACGCCTGTATCAATGAACATGTGGGGATTTACACCTGATTATTTCGATTATTCAGTTGATTTCTTCAGGGAATTCTTAGCCGAAAACGGACAAAAACTCAAATCGGAATTTTACATACCACTGGCAGTAAATAATTTAATAGTACAAAATCGTATCACCTGCAAAGTGTTGGATACGCCATCGAAGTGGTTTGGCGTTACCTATGCCGAGGATCGTCAACAGGTAGTATTAAAAATAAACGAACTAATTCGTAAAGGATTTTATCCTCAGCAATTATTCAAAAAATAATTTTATGGCAAAAGTATTGGTTACCGGTGGTACCGGATATATAGGATCGCACACTGTGGTTGAACTTCAGAAAGAAGGCTTCGAAGTTATCATCGTCGATAACCTTTCGAACTCAAACATAGATGTATTGAATGGAATCGAAAAAATCACAGGGATTCGGCCAGCTTTCGAGAACATCGACTGTGTGGATTATGTAAGCATGGACCGTATGTTCGAAAAATACAGCAACATTGAGGCCATCATCCATTTTGCTGCCAGCAAAGCTGTAGGCGAATCGGTGGAAAAACCATTGATGTATTACCGCAACAACCTGGTTTCGCTGATCAATCTGCTGCAATTGATGCCTATACACAAGATTAAAAATTTTGTTTTTTCATCTTCGTGCACTGTTTACGGGCAACCCGACATTCTACCTGTAACCGAAGAGGCGCCCATAAAACCAGCTTTATCGCCCTACGGAAACACAAAGCAAATAGGCGAAGAAATCATTCGCGATACGATTCATGCAAATCCTTGCTATCAAAGTATAATTTTGCGATACTTTAACCCAATCGGTTCGCACGCATCGGGCGAAATAGGAGAACTTCCCAACGGAGTTCCTAACAACTTACTGCCTTTTGTTACACAAACGGCCATTGGATTGCGCAAGCAATTGCAGGTATTCGGCGATGATTACAATACGCCCGATGGATCTTGTATACGCGACTACATTCACGTGGTGGATCTGGCAAAAGCACATGTAATTGCCGTTAAGCGCTTATTGGCCGACTTGCCCGGAACCCAGGTGGAAACCTATAATCTTGGAACAGGACGCGGCTTATCGGTACTCGAAATTATTGATACTTTTGAGAAAGTGACAGGCGTAGATGTACCTTACCGCATTGTGGGACGACGCGAAGGTGATATTGAAAAAGTATGGGCCGATCCATCCTACGCCAACAATGTATTGGGCTGGAAAGCATCGGAAACCGTAGAAGAAACCCTCAGAAGCGCATGGGTATGGGAGCAAAACCTCGCCAAAAGAACTAAAGCGGAATAACAAACAAAACATCATTAACACAAAAAAGAACAATTAATAATACTGCCTTCAGTTGAATAATTGTTCTTTTTTTTATCTTTGTTTCTCTAAATAAAAAAATGATCAATATGCTATATCCATTAAAATTTGAACCCATACTGAAAGATAAAATCTGGGGTGGAACAAAACTTAAAAATATTTTCAATAAACCTGCCACATCCGATAAACTTGGAGAAAGCTGGGAACTATCGGGCTACGAAAACGACGAATCGGTGGTCAGCAATGGTTTTCTGGCTGGCAACAACCTTGCTGAATTGATTGAAATTTACATGGGTGAACTTATAGGCGACAAAGTATATGACCAATACGGACTTACTTTTCCGCTACTATTTAAGCTGATCGATGCCAACGATTATCTTTCCATTCAGGTGCATCCGGGCGACGAGGTGGCTGCCGAACGCCACAACTCGTTTGGGAAAACCGAAATGTGGTACGTTGTAGATGCTGACGAGAATGCAGAATTAATCATTGGATTCAGTAAAGATTGTTCGCGCGATGAATATCTCGATGCATTGGATGACAACAAAGTGGAAGAGCTGCTACAACATGTTCCCGTAAAAAAAGGCGATGTATTTTTTATTCCTGCCGGCCTGGTTCATGCCATTGGCAAAGGAGTGGTGGTGGCCGAGATTCAACAAAGCAGCGACGTCACCTATCGTATCTACGATTACAAACGCGTGGACGATAACGGAAACGAACGCGAACTACATACCGATCAGGCACTTGATGTAATTAATTTCGATGCATCCGAAAATCCGAAAACGGCATACACAATCACTCCGAACGAAATAACACCCCTTGTGAGTTGCGATTATTTCACTACTAATCTCATACAATTCGACACAGCTTTGATACGTAATTATGGGCAACTTGATACATTTATTGCCTATATGTGTATCGAAGGTAGTTTTATTATTGAAGCTAATAACGAAAAAACCGTTGTCAACAAAGGAGATACCGTATTAATTCCGGCATGCATCGACGAAGTAGGATTAACGCCTCATGATAAGGTAACTTTGCTCGAAGTACACGTTTAAAAAACTCAGCTGAACTCCTTTTGACTAATAAAAACCGGCTTTCTTGGTATTTCAAACCGGGCTTTGGAGAATAAAAAAAAACCAAAGCTTGGTTTTTTAGTAACTACGAATTGTAATCATACAGACTTTTTTTTTAAGATTCAGTTTTATTTAATTACTTTTGTCGGACAATTTGAAATAAAACAATAGTTTTAGCAGCAAAACAAAACCAGTTGCTACTACTTGATATTCACAACCGATTATGCCACACACATCGCAGCGGGGTCAGGCAATGCCCGAATCACCCATTCGAAAATTAGTTCCTCTTTCCGATAAGGCCAAAGCCCGCGGAATAAAAGTGTATCATCTCAACATTGGTCAGCCCGATTTGAAAACTCCTCAGGTGGCGTTGGATGCGATTCGAAACATCGACCGTACGGTATTGGAATACAGCCCCAGCGATGGTATTAAAAGTTTGAAAACAAAATTGGCTGCTTATTATCATACTTTTAATATTGATGTCACCGAAGAAGATATAATCATTACCACCGGAGGTTCCGAAGCGGTTAATTTCGCGTTTATGAGCTGTCTGGACCCGGGTGACGAAATCATCGTTCCCGAACCGGCTTATGCCAACTACACTGCTTTTGCCATTGCTGCCGGCGCCGTGGTGCGACCTGTTGTTTCGTCGATAGAAGAAGGATTTTCTTTGCCGCATATCGAAAAGTTCGAAGAGCTTATTACGCCAAAAACAAAAGGAATTCTGATTTGCAATCCCAACAATCCTACCGGGTACCTTTACACCCGTTCGGAAATGAATAAAATTCGTGATTTGGTAAAAAAATATGATTTATATCTTTTTTCGGATGAAGTTTATCGTGAGTTCTGCTACACCGGAGCTCCTTATATTTCGGCCTTTCATTTGGATGGCATTGAAGAAAATGTGGTATTAATCGATTCCGTTTCGAAACGCTACAGTATGACCGGCGTCAGGATCGGTGCTTTGGTGACCAAGAACAAAGAAGTGCGCAAAAATGTAATTAAATTCTGTCAGGCTCGCTTGAGTCCACCTCTTTTGGGTCAGATTGCGTCCGAAGCCGCCATGAATACTTCGTCGGAATACATGCTCGAAATGTACAATGAATATGTGGAGCGACGCAAATTCCTGATCGATGGACTTAACCGGATTCCGGGCGTTTATTCTCCTATTCCCATGGGCGCTTTTTATACCGTAGCCCGATTACCGATTGATGATGCTGATAAATTCTGCGCCTGGTTGCTTTCCGACTTCGAGTACGAAGGACAAACAGTAATGATGGCACCAGCCTCGGGATTTTACACAATCGATGGATATGGAAAAGACGAAGTGCGCATTGCTTATGTGCTTGACAAAGAGGATCTGAAAAAATCGCTGATTGTGCTGCAAAAAGCCCTGGAAGTATACCCGGGAAAAACCTTGTAGAGAAACGAATGCTGACGGAAGTTGCTATTTCCGAATCAAACAAAACCGATCCACTCCATTGAATATAGAATACTTCATAGCAAAACGAATACATTTCAGGCAGGGCAGAAAAAATGTTTCGCGCCCTGCTGTTCGTATTGCTACTATCGCCATTGCACTCGGACTGGCAGTGATGATTATTGCTGTGGCAGTTGTAATTGGTTTCAAGAAGGAAATCAGGAATAAAACGATTGGTTTTGGTGGACATGTGCAGATTACAAATTACGATAGCAACAACACTTACGAAACAAATCCTATCAGGGCAGATCAATCTTTATTCGTTAAACTGGCTGCCATTGATGGCGTAAAACACGTTCAGGCATTTGCTACCAAACCGGGAATTATTAAAACAAATACTGAATTTCAGGGAATTGTTTTAAAAGGAATCGACAAAAATTTTGACTGGGATTTTTTCAAATCAAACCTTGTTGAAGGCGATATCCTTCACCTGAAAACCGATTCGCTCGAAAATAATGTGATCATCTCAAAACATCTGGCCGGATTACTGAACCTGAAACTTGGCGATAGTTTTTTCACTTATTTCCTTCAGGAGCAGGTAAAAGCACGTAAATTCAAGATCACAGGCATTTACTCCACTAATTTTGTGGAATACGACAAATTATTTATCCTCACCGATATACGCCATGTAGAAAAATTGAATGACTGGGATCAAAAGCAATACAGCGGCCTCGAAATTCTGATTGACGACTTCGACAGGCTGGACGAAACAGGAGATGCAGTTCATTCGGTTGCCGGAAATCATATCAATTCGGATGGAAGCGCTTATTTCACGCAAACCATAAAACAAATGAACCCTCAGATTTTTGGCTGGCTCGATTTGCTGGATATGAATGTATGGGTCATCCTTTTTCTGATGCTTGCAGTGGCGGGTTTCAACATGATTTCTGGATTGCTGATACTCATTCTCGAACGAACGAATATGATTGGTATTCTTAAATCGGTGGGCGCAACCAACTGGTCGGTTCGGAAAATTTTTCTCTACCATTCGTTTTTCCTTGTCGGGAAAGGTATGCTGTGGGGCAATATTATCGGGCTTACATTTTGTGCGGTTCAGTATTTTACAGGCATCGTACCACTCGATCCCGAAGCTTATTATGTAGCCACTGTACCTGTTACATTTAACTGGCTCTATATTTTACTGTTGAATGTTGGAACTTTTGCGGCCTCCATATTTATGATGCTTGGCCCCTCCTACCTGATTACCAAAATAGATCCGGCCAAAATTATCCGATACGAATAACGCTAAACCCTGGCTTCAGGGAAAAAACGCAGGTACGGTAAGTCCGGTTATCTGAAATTATTTTTGGAGAAGCTTGCGTTAGCGCCGCAAACAAGAAATAATTTTAAAACAAGCTTGCGGCCCGGCCGATTACGAGAAATAAATTCAAAGCATGCTTGCGGCCGGGGCGATTACGAGAAATGAAATCAAAGGAAGCTTGCGGCCGGGGCGATTACGAGAAATGAATTCAAAACATGTAATCGGCCGGGCCGCAAGCTCCCCCGGAAATGAATTCATGTAATCGGCCGGGGCGGAAGCAAAAGCAGATTGATCGCCTAACGAAAAACAGATTAAAAACACAATACCTTTTCTATTGTTATTCAAGCCTGACGCCGCTGTTTGGTCATACAACTATTCGTTATTTCGATCTCACGTTTATCTACAAAAAAAAGGTTGCCTTTTTCAGCAGGCAACCTTTTTCCTTATACAATCCGGAAAAACTATTTAGCGCACAATCACTTTTGATGTATTATTGCCTTTGTCCGAAACTGCTCTCACAATCCAGAGTCCTTTCTGCATTTCGAAAACAGTGTCGGCAGTCACAGCTTTGCTCATTACCAAGGCACCATCCAAACCATAGATATTCACTAAAGTATTGGATTGAATATTTGAAACAATGATCTTATTGTCAGCTCCAATGATCCGAACTGAACCAACTGCAGGCGGCGTAACGCCATCTATAATATCACCATCGGCAGCTACCAACTGAGCAATCGGATCCCAATCATCAGTACCTTTTGTAAAGTTAAAACATGAAATTGCAGTACCATCAGGTAAAGATGTAGTTGCCAATACCTGCGACCACGAAATTCTGTTGGCAGCATTGTTTTCTCCCGATTCTTCGATGGTTCCATATTCGAAACATCTGTTGGAAGCGCCACCAAGATCGGGCGACCAACCCTGAGGTTGAATCATCGATTTATCTACCGAGCCTGTAAAATTGGTTTTGGCAATTGTAGTATTGTAGAACACAACTTCGCTGGTAGTACCCTGCCAAGGACGGCCAAATAAACCCGGTTTTGACAACAAGGCCGAAGCTGTTTCGCTATTTGGCATAGCCGATGTAATGTGGCATTCGTACATCAAATATCCACGAACCGTATTTGAAGTTTGTTGGGCAGCAGTAATGTACGACACATCGGTGCTGGCTTCGCTTGTATTCATTGCCAAATCGGTTTTATAAGCCACTAAAGTCATTCCACCGAAAATAAAATCAGTTCCGCCCATAAGTGCCCCTTTATAAGCCACAACTCTTGCACCTTCGGCGCCATAGAATGAATCCTGACGGCCAATAACCCGGCATTTATCGAGAACGGTTTTATCAGCGCTCTTGGTAATGGCTATAGCAGCAGCTCTTTCCACAAAACTCTTTGCCTGAACAGCAGTGCTACCTATAGTTACAGGACGAGTGCCTTTGCCACCGGTGGCCCATTCTTTCACCACATCTTCCGATTCTTTTTTGGAAATGTATTGATTAAACGAATTTTCAAAAATAATACCCTTGGCAGTGAAGCCCGGATTCATAACCACAACAGTAGCATTCCAATAAGAACCACTTGTTGTACTTCCACCTGTATTTACATAGTTGGTCGATCCGTTTTCTTTGTTTACTCTCAATATATCGGCATTCCATTTTTGGTTCGTTCCCATACTGAAGTAATTGTAGCCGTGCCCGTAGTACGAAGTGATACGAACTGCATTAGGATCAATATCAACACCCTTGTTCGACAAAGCAATACTTGGTGTTGCCGAAGCATTGACCAAAGAAACGCTATCTACGTCAATCACCAACATTTCTTCGTAGTTACCGGGATCAATCATGATTTTAACCCGTTCATTGTTTGGACGAATCATAGCACGCACAGCATCCAATGCTCCATTTACTGTTTGATAGGTTTTATCTGTACCAACAGTAAGTGTTGCAGCATAAGGCATAGTAGCCATTACCGAAAGGTCGGTAATATAAGTTGTACCGGCACCGGAAGCAATAGTTACATAAGCAGGCTCAGTTCCCTGATACAAGTAAGTAACGGTTTCGTATTTACTGGTGCTGTTGCTGGTTGTGACTACTGTGTCGCCACCTGCGATGGAGAATTTAGCTGAATAATAATAAGTAACTGTCAGTTTTTCGTCGGGCTGCATTGGTACCTGAACACTTGCTTTGTTTTTCAGCACCAAATGACTCTTTGCAATTTCATTGGTGACATTGCCGGCGAAAAGCAAACCCTTATAAGCAGTCGTGGCAGTTGTAATATTCACATCGTCGAAAGGCCATACTTTTACAGGTTTGAATGCTAAATCTTTTGCCACAGCAACTCCATTCACCGTTAAGTTCGAAGTGAGTGCAAGTTCAATAGCTTCAGTATCGAGGCCGGCGATTGAAACTGTATAAACTCCATCTCTCAGGCTGATAGCATTTAAATCGGAAAAATTATAAACATAACCTGCTTCGTTTTTATTGCTAAAAACTACATTCAGTTTTGCTTTCTGTTCATTACTCAGACCAGTAATATTTACGTTGACCGGATAAACAGGTTTAGCCACGAAATTAATATCGGCGGTTGTAACATCCGTTATTGTAATTGTATTCAGAGGAATCACACAATCGTTTACTCCGGTAGCCGAAATTGTATACTCACAATTTGGTTCCAGTTTAGCTGTGTATGTAGCACTTGCAGCTGTCACCACCGACTCGGGAACATAAATTTTATTGGCCGACGCTGCCGGGGTAAACACAAGCTTCACTTTCGACAGCTGCGCAGCAGTCAACCCAGTGATGGCACCGCTCACAGTATACATTTCCACTTTTTGAATGGCAATCGCATAAGTGATGTCACTCACTACATTAATAGCAGTTCCATTGCTCACAAGATAACCGTTGGCATTCACCAAACTTAAATTGTATTCAAAACCTGCAGGAACTTTGGCGGTATAAACGCCTCCCGAAACAGGAGCAATCCATGATTTACCTGCTTTATTGGTAAATTTAATACTGTATCCTGCAGGAATATCAGCTGCCTGAGTAATGTCTACAGTACCCGTTACTTTTACAATGGTAGCATCTTTTCTGAGAATACGATAATAAAATGGCTTTTGCGCCGAATCGTAGATTTTGTAAATGCCGGTATTCTTGGCAACAAACCGGACAAGACCTGCTGATGGGACACTTTCGGTATCGGTTTGCAGACCTACATGTGTACTATCGACAAAATTGATAACACTTCCACCACTCGATTTTATATATAAATACAATTCATCGTCTTCGCTCAGGGCAATGCTGAAAAATCTTGTTACTGCAGCTCCTGAATTCACATAAAGCGATCCGGTCAGAGTAGTATCGGCGATTGTATTAGGTGCGCTATTGGCATCATATCGTGTTAAGTTCGTATTCGAAGTTCTTAAACGGTCGTTTAAGCCTCCTTTCCATTTCAGAATTCCAGATGTAAATGTTGCAGGTAAAGCCTTACCAGAAGTACCCGCAGCTACGTCCGGATACCAGCTATTGATAATGGATTCATTCAACATATTGTTATATTTCTCAGGATCCAGCTGTTCTGCTCCAAAATCCCAAACATCTATCATTGGCGTTTTGGCTTTTTCGTTCACGGTGGACACATAATCAAGGTAAACAGCGCCTGTAGCTTCCAATGTGGCAGTGATAACGGTAGGATCGCCTTTGTAAACAAAACTTGTAGTTTTGCAGGCTTTAGCGGCATCATTACCTGTAGCAGCCACCGCACCCAACGTTGCGCCATTGGCATCGGTCAGGTTAAATACCGCTCCGGCTACACTGTACTGACATACACCAAAATTAAGCGTCGTGTTGCCCGGAACTACAAACTTCAAACTTGTGCCCGTATACATAACAATTCCATGCGATGTATCGTGCCACCAGAACTGATTAGCGGCTATATCTGTATTGCTGTTGATGGTCAGAATACCATCAGGAGTTACAAACAATGGGTATTTTGTTGTTGTCACTTGTGGAAGCAAACTTCCATTAGCTAAATTATAGGTGTAAGTTGTGCCAAATTCGGGCGTTACAGCTCCCGGTATAATATCAATTTTAGGAACATAGGTTTTCCCTACTCCGAAAGCAATTTTCAGCGTTGTTTTTGCTCCTGTATAAACAAAATCAATAGGCGCATCGCAAACTGCTGTTTTCGACAATTTAGTTTCTGTATAATCACCGTTTTTATCCGATACAGTGATTGTAGAAGTAGCTCCCGAATACTGACAGCCATAAATTCTCACAGTCACATCCCTTGCTACATCTATTTCGATGTAATTATTGACCTTAAACTCAACGCCATGTTGAGCGCCATTATACTGGTAAGGAGAACCTGTACCTATATAAGACCTGAAAATTCCGTAATCCACATCTACTTGTGGGACGGTTTTGTCAGTTGGGATAACACTCCCGTCGCACAAATTAAAACTGTAGTTGATGCCCGCCCACGGAGTAAGCACTTTTTCGGCATACATCCAACCCAAACTGAGAAGTATCGCAAAAATTGAGAAGTAAAATCTTTTTTTCATAAAATATGCATTAATGTTAACAAATTGAGATGTTATATCGCTGCAAATTTATGCGAAAGGAACAAGTGGCTTGTGTATTTATTGTTATTTATAGGTACTTAAATTGACAAAAAATTGATATAAAAAAGGTTTATTGATATTGATTGAAAGCAATTGGAGCTTTTATTTTAAATTTTTCAATTCTGGCACCTGAAGAAACAAAAAAATTCGCCCGGAAATGCTTATGATTTCAGGCAAACCACCACCCTAAAAATATCATTTTATAAACAAAGCACCCACTTCAACTGAAATTAAAAACAAAATGCATCAATTTACCTTCTATTTGTCATCTCAGCTTAAGTTTATTGTTTTTATAAATCAGATATAAATTCAAATGAAGTTATATGTATATTTTTGCATTCCCAATGCAACATTAAAAAAACACGGAGTATGAAATTTACAAAAATGCACGGTACCGGAAATGACTATATATATGTCAACGGTTTAGTCGAGACTATTGAAAACCCTGCCGAATTTGCCATTCAATACAGCGATCGACACAAAGGAATAGGATCAGACGGATTGGTAATGATATTAGCATCGGAGACCTGCGATTTCCGTATGCGTATGTTCAATGCCGATGGTTCGGAATCGGAAATGTGTGGCAACGCTTCGCGCTGCATAGGTAAATACGTTTACGACAAAGGATTGACAAACAAAACAACACTTACACTCGAAACGCTAGCCGGCGTTAAAGTACTTCAGCTTTTTATAGGCGCTGATCAGAAGGTCGAAAAAGTAACGGTTGATATGGGCGAACCTATCCTGGATGCAGCGCTGATTCCTGTTACATCCGACAAAAACAGAGTGATCAATGAGCCGCTAGCTTTCAATTCCGAAATCCGGTATACTATCACCACTGTATCAATGGGCAATCCACATGCTGTAATTTTCACCTCAGACATCCTTCAACTCGATTTGCCAAAGATTGGCCCTGTAATTGAAAATGCAACCATCTTTCCACGCCGTACGAACACAGAATTTATTGAAGTTTTAACCAACAACCATGTAAAAATGCGCGTTTGGGAACGAGGTTCGGGCGAGACAATGGCTTGCGGAACAGGAGCATGTGCCTCTGTTGTAGCCGGAGTTCTGAACGGATTGATTTCGCGCCGCACCACTGTGGAGCTACTTGGAGGCGAACTTACTATAGAATGGAAGGAAGAAGATAATCATGTTTACCTCACCGGAGGCGCAACCACTGTATTTGAAGGAGAGATTTGAACCCGCTCTATTGAGCCGGAGCGATTGATAACAAAAAAACAACACAGACACACATTGCGTATAAACACTTTGACTACATTAAAAAAATACATTATAATAAACATATAAAATGGCACTTATCAACGACAATTTTATAAAAATACCTGCAACTTATCTTTTCTCTGAAATAGCCAAAAGAGTAGCCGACCATAAAGCTGCGCACCCCGAAGCTAACATTATAAGAATGGGAATTGGTGACGTGAGCCTTCCCCTACCCGATGCCGCCGTGGATGCAATGATAAAAGCAGCCGAAGAACAGCGCCATGCTGAAACTTTTCGTGGCTACGGCCCCGAACAAGGTTATGCTTTTTTGCGCGACACCATAGTATTGAACGATTTCAGCTCGAGAGGAATCAATATCGAAGCTGATGAAATTTTCGTAAGCGATGGAGCCAAAAGTGATACAGGCAATATTGGCGATATTTTCAGTGTGAATAACCGCGTAGCCATTACCGATCCGAGCTATCCGGTATATGTCGACACCAACGCCATGGGCGGACGTGCAGGGGAACCAAACGAACAAAATGTATGGTCGAATCTTGTATATCTGCCTTGTAATGTGGCCAACAATTTCGTTCCCGAACTACCTACCGAAAAAGTAGATATCATTTATTTATGCTACCCCAACAATCCGACAGGCACCACACTTACAAAAGAACAGCTTGCCGTTTGGGTAAAATATGCCAAAGAAAATAATGCTGTAATTCTATTCGATGCTGCTTATGAAGCATTTATCACCGAAGAAAACGTTCCTCACAGCATCTACGAAATAAAAGGAGCTCAGGAAGTGGCTATCGAATTCCGAAGTTTCTCTAAAACTGCCGGATTTACAGGCACACGTTGTGGATACACCGTTGTTCCCAAAGCACTGACTGCCTTTTCCGAAACCGGAGAAAAAATAATGTTGAATAAGTTGTGGAACCGCCGACATTCAACAAAATTCAACGGCACTTCTTACGTGGTTCAGCGGGCTGCCGAAGCCACTTACAGCCCCGAAGGAAAAGAACAGGTAAAAGCACTGATTACTTTTTACAGCGAAAATGCGCGCATCATACGCGAAGGACTTTTGAAAGCCAATTATACTATATTTGGTGGCATCAACGCACCTTATGTATGGGCTAAAGCTCCCGAAGGTATGGGAAGTTGGGAGTATTTCGACTACCTGCTAAAAGAAAAAAACATAGTAACAACACCCGGAGCCGGATTTGGGCTCAGCGGCGAAGGATTTGTTAGATTCTCTGCATTTGGTAGCCGCGAAGCAACAATAGAAGCAATGGAACGAATTGCCAATCAGAAATAATATTGAATGTAGTAAAATAGCATTCACAAACATCCTTATTTATTATCTAAAGAACAGGATCCGAAGTAAACGGATCCTGTTCTTTTTTATAAACAACAACAGACCATTCCAACTGCTGCATTTTAAAACGCTAACTTTAGTGTTCAAAAACATAAATTCCCCAAAAAAACGCTTTACCGCCCCTTTATACCTCTCACAAACAACCACAACAAAACAGAATTTGCGTTAAAACAGTGTTATAAAACATATTTTTAATTGACAAAATCCTCATTAATCTCTATTCATATTTTCATTTTGAAAGCACACACGCAACTATACATTATAAATGATAGCAAAAACGCAACTATTCTTACATATTCACATAACAATAATTATATTTATATTATTTTGATAGCTTTATTCTTATTTTATTATCGTTTTGATTATTTTTGCAATGTTCAATAAACATAAAGAAACAAACAATCAATTTTATGTGTCATTATGAAATTGACAAGCACAAAACAATCATTAATCATTTAAAAAGAAAAATGTATGAAAAAGAGAAAAATTTTCACGATTGCGGTAATCGCTCTCCTCGCTACAACAAGTATTAAAGCACAGGAATTTTCGGTAAACACCGACATTGTTAGTTCGTATGTTTGGCGCGGCACCCAATATTCTGGCGTGTCCATCCAACCTACACTACAGTTCAGCAAGGGCGGTTTTTCAATCGGTTCATGGGGTTCAGCCGGATTCGATGGTTTTTTAGAAATGGACTTATATGCCAAATATGCATTCGACTTCGGATTAACTGTAGGACTGACCGACTATTACTATCCGGGAAGTGATTATTTTGATTTAAGCAAAGCATCAGGCGCTCATTGTTTAGAACTGAATTTAGGATATGCCGTAGGCGGCTTGTCAATTGGAGCAAACTACATATTTAACGAAGCTGGAGATGCCGGCACCACCGGAGGCGACAAATACTTTGAACTAGGCTATGCATTTGAGAAATTCAGCATTTTTGCAGGCGCAGGCGATGGCTGGCATTCAACCTCAGGCGATTTTAAACTGGTCAACATCGGCATTAGCTCTACAAAGGAAATCAAAATCACCGACACCTTCTCCATTCCTTTAAAAGCCACAGCCATCTTAAATCCCGCAACAGAACAATTCATGCTTGTAGCAGGAATTACACTATAAATTCGGAAACAAACAAAACACATACACCATAAATATTTTAAAAATAATAAAATATGAAAAAAATAGAAGCAATAATAAGAAGATCACAGTTTGAGGAAGTCTCAGAGGCGCTCCACGAAGTAGGTATCGACTTTTTTACCTACTGGGATGTAACCGGCGTAGGTAACGAAAAATCGGGAGCAGTATACAGATCAGTAGTTTATGAAACCAGACTGATAGAAAGACGCACAATTTCATTTGTCTGCCGTGATAAATTTGTGGAAGCAGCTACAGAGGCCATAGTGAAATCAGCACGAACCGGAGAATTGGGAGATGGGAAAATATTTATTTCAACGATTGACGAATCAGTACGTATTCGCACCGGCGAAAAAGGCCCCGAATCACTATACATAAAAGAATAATAATCTAAAAAAAATATACATTATGGATTTAGCAGGATTAACAACAGGACTAAACACTTTTTGGGTCCTTATCGCAGCATCTTTGGTATTTTTCATGCAAGCAGGATTTGCATTAGTCGAGGCAGGCCTCACCCGCTCTAAAAACACAACAAATATACTCTTCAAAAACCTTATGGATTTTGCTATCGGCACAATAGGTTTCTGGGTTATCGGATATGGCATCATGTTTGGCTCGGGAAATGGATTCTTCGGAAGTTTTGAACTTTTTTCAAAAACCGACCATGGAACCGCTCTGGGAATTCCTAACTTAGCTTTCTTTTTCTTCCAGTTGGTATTTGCTGCCACTTCAGCTACTATTGTTTCAGGTGCCATGGCCGAACGTACAAAATTCGTTTCATACTTAGTATATAGCGCTATCATTTCATTAATCATTTATCCAATTTCAGGTCACTGGATTTGGGGAGGTGGTTGGTTGTCGCAACTTTCAACTCCTTTCGTTGACTTTGCAGGCTCAACCGTTGTCCACTCAGTTGGCGGCTGGCTAGCATTGGCTGGAGCTATCGTATTAGGCCCACGCTTAGGAAAATACAAAAACGGTAAAATCAATGCCATTCCCGGACATAGCATTACTCTGGCAGCGTTAGGCGTATTTATACTTTGGCTGGGATGGTTCGGTTTTAATCCCGGTTCAACCTTAGGTTTTGGCGATGCCGAGCTGGTTGCACACATTTTTGTAACAACCAATGGCGCAGCAGCCGCCGGCGCAATTGCAACACTAATAACCACCTGGATCAAATACGGCAAACCAGGATTAAGCATGACTTTGAATGGTGTTTTGGCTGGCCTAGTAGCAATTACAGCAGGATGCCATGCAGTAACTCCCGGCGGTGCAATTCTTATCGGAGCTATTGCAGGGGTACTTGTAGTATTTGCGGTTGAATTCTTTGATAAAATAGTAAAAGTAGATGATCCGGTTGGTGCAATTTCTGTACACGGCGTATGTGGTGCATTTGGCACACTGGCAGTAGGTTTATTTGCTTCGGAAGGAGGCTTATTCTACGGAGGAGGCATCAGTTTATTAACATCGCAAGCCATCGGGGTACTAGCAGTCGGAGCATGGGCATTTGGCATTGGCTTATTATTGTTCCTAGCCATCAAATACACAATTGGTATCCGTGTAACTAAAAAAGAAGAAGAAAATGGACTTGATTATTACGAACACGGCGAAAAAGCTTATAATTAAATTTTCAACTACCACGATATTCTAAACAAGTATAATCTATTGATTTAAAGAAAAGAAGAAAATAGATTTAACATATAAAATTTGAAGAAAAATCCGGAATCAATTAATATTATTTACAATTCATTTATTTCTAATGAAACCGGTAACAAACTTAAAGATATAAATCGTGTGTTTTTTTAGTTTTATTGTTACAGACAGTCTACTTCGTGAGAAATGGACTGTCTTTTTTATATCAAAGTATACAAATAAAAATAATTATGCCACATTTTAATAGTCATATAAAACATTTTAATCTAATCATCCCAATATTATTTACTTTTTAGTTTATAGATTAAAAACAATATTGTATTTTTGCACCCGAAAGAATAAAAATTACTTTTTGACTTCAATTACAGTTTTTAGCTATCACTAAAATACAATATATTTAATATTCACAACAATATATTTAAAACAAGAAAGAAAATCAGACAAAATGAAAAAAATTGAAGCAGTAATCCGCAAATCAAAATTTGAAGATGTGAAACAGGCTTTGTACGATGCCGACATCGATTGGTTTTCATATTGGGACATTACAGGACTCGGCAAATCAACCGAAGAACAAGTAGTACGCGGTCAGGTTTTTAAATCAGGATACATACAACGCCGCATGATATCCATTGTCATTCGGGATATTAATCTCGAAAAAACTGTAAATGCTATCCTGAATTCAGCATGGACAGGCGAAACAGGAGATGGAAAAATCTTCGTTTACGACATTGAAGAAACCTATCGTATCCGCACTAAAGAATCCGGACCGAGTGCCCTGTACAACAAAGAATAAATTCAATCTATTGTAAATCTTTCAGCAAAAAAATAATGAAAAAATACATTATACTTTTTATTTTATCAACATTACTTTCGCCCCCGATTTGGGCTCAAACGGCGACACCAACTATCAACACCGGCGACACTGCCTGGATGGTAGTAGCAACCGTTTTGGTTTTATTTATGTCAATTCCCGGACTTTCGTTATTCTACGGAGGGCTGGTTCGCAGAAAAAACGTATTGAATATATTCATGCAGGTATTCATATTGGTTGCTGTAATCAGTATCGAATGGGTGGTAGTCGGGTATAGCAATGCATTCGGGTCAAGCTCAATAGAATGGCTCAAACCCTATTTCGGGGGCTTCGACTGGGTGTTCCTAAATAACATATATATGAGCGATTTAAGCCCGTACTTTATATCAAATTCGCAACCAACAGCAGATGGAAGCTCCATAGGAACTATACCGCATTTGGTGTTCATCATGTTCCAGTGCATGTTTGCCGTCATTACACCAGCACTTATTATTGGTGCATTTGCAGAGCGAATCAGCTTTAAAGGTTTTCTTGTCTTTTCTTTGCTATGGTCATTATTTATTTATAACCCGGTTGCACATTGGGTATGGTCGGCCGATGGCTGGCTATATAAACTTGGCGCGCTCGATTTTGCAGGAGGAACAGTTGTTCATGTCAACGCCGGGATCGCTGCAATAGTTACCGCCATAATGCTGGGGAAACGCCGGGACTACAAAGGACATGCACTTCCTCCTCACAACATCACTTACGTGGTCATGGGAGCAGCCATGCTTTGGGTAGGCTGGTTCGGATTTAATGCTGGCAGTGGACTTGCGGCCGACGGACTTGCAGCGAATGCCGTCATGGTCACCCACATCGCCGCTGCAGCAGCCGCACTTACATGGGCATTACTCGATTGGTTCATCGACAAACGACCAACTATAATTGGAATAAGTACTGGTGCTGTTGCCGGTCTTGTTGCCATTACACCGGCCGCCGGCTTTGTAGGCGTTGGTGGCGCAATAATAATCGGGATCGCTGTTTCTGTAATCTGCTTTGTAATGGTAGCCTACGTAAAACCGAAATTAGGCTACGATGATTCACTTGACGCTTTCGGAGTGCATGGTGTAGGTGGTATTATCGGGGCTATTTTAACAGGCATTCTTGCAAATCCATTTATTCAATCCAGCTATAGCGGGGCGATTTACGGAAATTTTCATCAATTATGGATACAATTGCTCGCCGTTGGGGCAACGATTATATTCTCGGGAGTAGGAACATTTATCATTTTCAAAATCACTGATAAATTAGTCGGGATTCGGGCTATTGATAAACACGAAGCCATCGGACTTGACGAAACACAGCACGGCGAAACAGCTTACACAAATTTTGATTAGACAAATAATTTTAATAATAGCAATTGTGGTGACAATGCAAATAATATAGTTTCTATATATCGAATTTTGATGATTATCAACAGTGTCATACACGGTGAATAGTCAAAATTATTTATCGTGTGTTTTTTAGTTTTATTGTTTCGGACAGACTACTTCGTGATGAAATGGTCTGTTCATTTTTTCTTTCAGTTGCCTTAATTAATTCATGATAAAATCAGTACGGTATTCATTACATTTATTTTCGATTATTTGAATTACATTTGTACTTCCGTCAACAGATAATACAAAGCAAGACAACAAGCATATTCACTTTTACAGCCAGTATATCAAATTATCACATAAAGACTAAAATAACTTTCAAAATAAAACAAATATATTGTATTATATTTCAAAACAAAACATAACTTAAAATATATTATAAAAAAGCTATTGAAAATTGCAATTAACTATCATTTTATTTAATTTTGCAACAAAATAAAAACATAAAGAAAGCATATCTCGAATAACAGTAAAAAAATAATCAAAGAAACAATCAAATAACACAACAATTATGTCAGCATTAAGATTCAAAGCAGTAGAAGAAGCATTCAAGAAAAAAGCTTTATGTGTTACGCCTCCATCAAAATTTACCACCGACTATTATGGTAAATACGTATTTACAAAATCTGTCATGGCCAAATACCTGTCAAAAGACATTATGAAGTCCCTGAACAATGCCATCGAACAAGGCGTGACCCTCGATAGCAACATTGCAGATGATGTAGCTACCGGAATGAAAATGTGGGCGATGGAACTTGGTGCAACACACTATACTCACTGGTTTCAGCCACTCACCGACGGAACTGCCGAGAAACACGATTCATTCATCGACTACGCCGCAGGCCCCGGAGAGGCAATTATTGAAGATTTTTCGGGCAAGCTACTGGCTCAGCAGGAACCGGATGCATCGTCATTCCCTAATGGAGGCATTCGCAGCACTTTTGAAGCACGTGGATATACGGCATGGGATCCTTCTTCTCCCGCTTTTGTTGTGGACGACACCTTGTGTATTCCGACTATTTTCATCTCGTACACCGGAGAATCGCTCGACCTGAAAGCACCACTTCTCAAATCAATTTCGGCAGTCGACAAAGCAGCAACAGCAGTTTGCCAGATCTTTGACCCAAATGTAAAAAAAGTAGTTTCTTATCTGGGCTGGGAACAGGAATACTTTTTGGTTGACGAAGGTTTATATGCCACCCGTCCCGACCTAATGCTTACAGGTCGCACTTTGATAGGTCATGAATCGGCCAAAAACCAACAAATGGAAGATCATTATTTTGGAGCTGTTCCCACCCGTGTAGCCGCTTACATGAAAGATCTTGAATTTGAAGCCTATAAATTCGGCATCCCATTAAAAACAAGACATAACGAGGTAGCACCTAACCAGTTCGAATTGGCACCAATTTTTGGAGAATGCAATTTAGCTGTGGATCAGAACCTTTTGGTTATGTCGATAATGAAAAGAGTAGCCCGTCGTCATAGCTTCCGTGTGTTGCTTCACGAAAAACCATTTGCAGGCATTAACGGATCAGGAAAACACAACAACTGGTCATTGGGTACCGATACTGGCGTTGGACTATTGACACCCGGAAAAACACCTGAGGAAAATCTCCAGTTTATCACATTCTTAGTCAACATTCTGATGGCTGTTTATAAAAACAACGCCATTTTAAAAGCATCGATCATGACGGCTCAGAATGCACACCGCCTTGGTGCCAACGAAGCACCTCCGGCCATTGTTTCAGCTTTCCTTGGTACTCAGATTTCGGCAGTACTTGACAAACTTGAAAACAGCACCAGCGATGAAGCCATCGTGATGGATGCAAAAAAACGTTTAAGTCTGGGCATTGCTCACATTCCGGAAGTATTGCTCGACAACACCGACCGTAACCGTACTTCTCCGTTTGCATTTACCGGTAACCGTTTCGAATTCCGCGCTGTAGGCTCGTCGGCAAACTGCTCGTCGGCAATGGCAACACTTAATACTGCTGTAGCAGCTCAATTAGTAGAATTTAAAGCCACTATCGATGCTAAAATTGCAGCAGGAGCCACTAAACAAAGTGCAATATTCGAAGTTATTAAGTCATACATTAAGGAATCGAAAGCCATTCGTTTTGATGGAAACGGCTACAGCGATGCATGGAAAGTGGAAGCAGCAAAACGTGGATTGGATTGCGAAACCAGCGTTCCTGAAATTTACAAAGCATACACTACCCCCGAAACTGTGAAGTTATTCGAATCGATGGGTGTGCTTACCGAAAAAGAACTACATGCCCGTACCGAAGTAAAATGGGAAACTTACACCAAATGGATACAAATTGAAGCACGCGTTTTAGGTGATTTGTCAATGAATCATATTATTCCGTTGGCAACGCGCTATCAAAGCTTCCTGCTCGACAATGTAAGCAAAATCAAAACAGTATTTACAGGCGAAAAGGCAGATAAACTGAGCACCCTGGACACTGCATTGATCGTTGAAATTGGCGAACGCATAGCAACAATAAAAAATGCTGTGGACGACATGGTAGATACGCGCCGTCAGGTCAATAAGATCGAACATGAATACGAAAAAGCTGTAGCCTATCACGACAAGGTATTACCATATTTTGACATCATTCGATACAATACAGACAAACTGGAAATGATTATTGACGACGAAATGTGGACTTTGCCGAAATATCGTGAATTACTATTTATACGATAAGCCTTTTATTATCAAACAAATAACTACAACAAAATAGTGGGAGGCTTTAATCAGAGTACTCCCACTATTTGTAAAAAACAAACAATAAAACACAGTGATTACGCTGAGTTTAATGAAGTATTAAACTCATTAAAAATACTTATTTATGATTTCGAATCAGGTAAACAAAGATGACTATGAGCAGCGTTCGCTGTATTCATTTCAAAACGAACACGATGCTTGCGGAGTAGGCCTTGTACTAAATCTTTTTGGCGAAAAATCGCACGAGATTGTTGAAAAAGGACTACAGGTATTGGAGAACATGGTGCATAGAGGCGCTGAAAGTGCCGACAATAAAACCGGTGATGGCGCCGGCATGATGGTTCAAATCCCTCACGAGTTTATTTTGCTGCAAGGCATTCCTGTGCCTGCAAAAGGAAAATACGGAACCGGAATTGTTTTTCTACCCAAAGAAACATCAAAAGCCGAGCTTTGCCTGAACGTAATTAAAGAAACAGTTGAAAAAGAAGGATTAACGCTTTTTGCCACCCGCGATGTACCCGTCAACAGTGATATTTTAGGCGAAATTTCCGCTTCAAACGAACCTGCCATTAAACAAATATTTGTTACTGGTGCCAACACCCAGGACGAACTCGAACACAAACTCTATGTGGTTCGCAAAAAAATTGAGAAATCAATTCTAAAATCAAATATTGCCAGAGAACGTAGTTTCTATATCGTAAGCCTGTCCACCAAACAAATGGTTTACAAAGGTATGCTTACCTCTTTACAACTTCGCGAATACTATCCCGATCTAACAAATGTAAACTTTACAAGTGGCATTGCATTGATTCACTCCCGCTTCAGCACCAACACCTTCCCAACCTGGGATTTGGCACAACCATTTCGTTTGCTGGGACATAACGGCGAAATCAACACCATACGTGGTAACCGTCAGTGGATGGAGTCGCGCGAAAGTGTTTTGAAATCGGATCAGCTCGGTAATCTGCAGGAGTTATATCCTATCGTTCAACCCGGCATGAGCGACAGTGCAACGTTGGACAACGTACTCGAATTTCTTGTAATGTCAGGCAAAAGCCTGCCACATGCCATGGCCATGCTTGTACCCGAAAGCTGGAACCAAAAAAATCCTATTTCCGATAATTTACGTGCATTTTACGAATATCACAGCACATTTATGGAACCATGGGATGGCCCTGCCACCCTGCTTTTCAGCGATGGACGATATGCAGGCGGTATGCTCGACCGCAATGGTTTACGCCCGGCACGCTATCTTGTTACGCACGACAATCTGATGATCATTGCATCCGAAACAGGAACTATTGAGTTCGAACCTTCCCGCATCAAAGAAAAAGGAAGACTGAAACCGGGAAAAATGCTGATGGTGGACACTGAATTAGGTCAAATCTATTACGACAACGAACTGAAAGAAGGATTGGCCAAAGCTTTCCCTTACCGCGAGTGGTTGAACCGTAACTGTATTAACCTCGAAAACATTTCATCTGGTCGAACCGTAAAAAACGAAATCAACAACTACGCTACCCTCATGCATGCTTTCGGTTATTCGAAAGAAGATGTGGAAAGGCTTATCCTTCCTATGTCGAACGATGGGTACGAACCTACATCGTCGATGGGAAATGATGTGGTGTTACCTTTGTTTTCGGACAAACCGCAACGATTGTTCAATTACTTCCGACAGCAGTTTGCTCAGGTTACCAATCCACCCATCGATCCAATTCGCGAAGAATTAGTAATGTCATTAACCGGTTACATCGGTTCGGTACATCAAAACCTGCTTGAAGCGGCACCTGAAATTTGTAAAATGGTGAAATTGAAAAGTCCGGTACTGACGAATTCTCAGTTCGACATTCTGAGCAACTTACAGTATAAAGGATTTTCTACCATCTCATTACCAATGCTTTTCGACCCTAAAAAAGGAACAAAAGGTTTGGAATCTGCTATTCAGGAGCTTTGTCTTTCGGTGGAGAAAGCAGTGGACGATGGTAAAAATTACATAGTGCTCAGCGATCGTGGCGTTGATGCTACTCATGCTCCTATTCCTTCGCTATTAGCGGTTTCGGCCGTTCATCTCTATCTTGTTCAGAAACGAAAAAGAATGCAAATCGACATCGTTGTTGAGTCGGCAGAACCACGTGAAGTTATGCATTTTGCTCTTTTATTTGGCTTTGGAGCCAATGCCGTAAATCCCTACATGATTTTTGCCATTATCAACGAAAAAATCAAATCGGGCGATATCAACATGGATTTGGATACTGCAAAAAAACATTACATAAAAGCCGTCAACAAAGGATTACTTAAGGTGCTTTCCAAAATGGGTAATTCAACGCTGCGTAGTTATCGTGGCGCCCACATTTTCGAAGCCATTGGTATTTCGTCCCAGTTTTTGGATAAATATTTCAAGGGTATTTCATCGGGTATTGGGGGCATCGACATTGAAGATGTTGCCAACGAAGTTATACAACCCCACAAAGAAGCATTTTTCCCGGAAGAAGGAACTGACCCAACACAACTGTATAACCTGGGAGTTTACAATTATCGTGTTGATGGAGTGGAGCATGCATGGAATCCTGAAACAATTGCGCGTTTGCAAATTGCAACAAAAACAAACGATTATCAAAAATACAAGGATTATGTAAAAGCTGTAGACGAGAAAGCTGCTCCTATTTTCATTCGTGACTTCATTGAATACAAACGTAATCCAATCGACATCAACGAAGTAGAGCCCGTAGAAAATATAATGAAGCGTTTTGTTACAGGTGCCATGTCCTACGGTTCTATCAGTCGCGAAGCGCACGAAGCGATGGCAATGGCAATGAACATAATAGGTGGAAGAAGCAATACGGGAGAAGGAGGAGAAGATCCGGAACGCTACAAAAAAAGAGAAGATGGATTAAGTACACGAAGTGCCATCAAACAAGTGGCTTCCGGTCGCTTTGGTGTGACAGCCGAATACCTTGTTAATGCCGACGAAATTCAGATTAAAATTGCACAAGGAGCAAAACCAGGTGAAGGAGGACAGCTTCCTGGGCATAAAGTTGATAAAATCATTGCCAAAACCCGTCACTCTATCCCGGGTATTTCATTGATTTCACCTCCACCTCATCACGATATTTATTCCATTGAGGACCTGGCTCAGTTGATCTTCGATCTTAAAAACATCAACCCAACTGCAGTGATCAGCGTAAAGCTGGTTTCAGAAACCGGAGTCGGAACCATTGCAGCAGGCGTGGCAAAAGCCAAAGCTGATTTAATACTGATTAGTGGTGCCGAAGGTGGAACGGGAGCAAGCCCTTCCAGCTCAATCAAGCATGCCGGACTTCCACTGGAAATTGGACTTGCCGAAACACAACAAACACTTGTTCTGAACAACTTGCGTGGCCAAATAAAGTTACAGGCCGATGGTCAGCTTAAAACCGGTCGCGACATTGTAATCTCGGCCATGCTTGGCGCAGAGGAATATGGATTTGCAACCAGCGCTTTGTTAATCCTTGGATGCGTAATGATGCGTAAATGCCATCTGAATACCTGCCCTGTGGGTGTAGCTACTCAGGATGAAGTATTGCGCAAGCATTTTACAGGGAAACATGAATACCTTGTGAATTTCTTCCATTTCATTGCTCAGGATGTACGCGAGCATCTTGCACAACTCGGTTATCGACACCTCGATGACATTATCGGGCACACTGAACTACTGGAACGCAAAACAATTGAAGGAAATCCGAAGTTTAAGAAAGTTGATTTATCTAAAATTCTTTTTGTTCCGGCTCAAAATACAAATGTTGCTTTGCGTCATGTAAAGAATCAGGATCATAAAATTGAGAAAGTGCTCGATCGCGAACTGATAAAAAAATCATTGCCTGCGCTTGATTTATGCATGCCTGTGGAAATGAAATACAATATAAAAAATACGAACCGTACTGTTGGCGCTATGCTTTCGGGCGAAATTGCCAAACGTTATGGACAGACAGGTTTGCCTGTTGATACGATTAAAGTCTATTTCAATGGTTCAGCCGGTCAGAGCTTCGGCGCTTTCCTTAGCAAAGGTATATTTTTTGAATTAACAGGTGAGGCCAACGATTATGTAGGCAAAGGTCTTTCAGGAGGTAAAATCATTGTAAAAACGCCGAAAGAAAGCACTTTTAAACCCGAAAAAAATATTATTGCAGGAAACACAATTCTATACGGAGCCACTTCAGGCGAAATGTATATCAACGGTGTTGTTGGCGAACGCTTCTGTGTTCGTAATTCCGGTGCTACAGCTGTAGTAGAAGGCGCTGGCGATCATTGCTGCGAATACATGACCGGAGGACGCACAGTGGTGCTCGGAAAAACAGGACGTAACTTCGCTGCCGGAATGAGTGGCGGTGTGGCCTATGTATTGGACGAATCGGGCGATTTTGATTTCTTTTGTAACATGGAAATGGTGGAATTATCGTTGATTGAAGACAGTCACGACAGCAAAGAACTGAAAGGATTGATCGAAAATCACTACAAGTACACCAATAGCGAACGTGCTAAGCAAATTCTCGACAATTGGAAACTCTATGTTGACAAATTCATAAAAGTAGTTCCAATTGAATATAAGAAAGTATTGCAGGAAGAAAAAATGGAAGCTATCAACAAAAAAATTGCACAGGTAGAACGCGACTATTAACAATCTCCCGACAGCAAAAAGCAAGTATCGTTGATTGTATATACATCAATTCTTCTGACAAACAAAACAATAAAATTAGTATAAAAAGAATACAAACAATTAATATGCTGACCAAAGAGCTTCCCCGCTCAGGGGCACTTAGAGGCACTAAATTATAATATGGGAAATCCGAAAGCATTTATAACAATAGCCCGTAAAGAAGCAGGATACCGACCTGTAAGCGAACGCATTTACGATTTTGGCGAAGTCGAACAGACATTAAATCGCGAGGACCGCAAGCTACAAGCCTCGCGCTGTATGGATTGTGGTATACCATTTTGCCATTGGGCATGTCCGTTGGGCAACAAGATGCCCGAATGGCAGGATTTGATTTACAAAGGAAAATGGAAAGAAGGTGTTGAATCTTTACACGAAACAAATAATTTTCCTGATTTTACAGGACGTATTTGTCCGGCTCCCTGCGAAAAATCATGCGTACTGGCCTTACACGAAGCACCTGTCACCATTCGCGAAAACGAAGCGGCCGTGACCGAAGTTGCTTTTACCGAAGGTATGATTGTGGCACATCCACCTAAAACACGTACAGGTAAAAAAATAGCCGTTATAGGCTCGGGACCTGCCGGACTGGCAGCAGCCCAGCAACTGAACCGTAAAGGTCACAATGTAACCATCTTCGAAAAGGACAACAGCCTCGGAGGCCTGTTGCGTTATGGTATTCCAAACTTTAAATTAAACAAAAACATTATCGATCGTCGATTAAATCAGCTACTCGAAGAAGGTATTGAATTCAAGCCCAATTGCGAAGTTGGCAAAGACATTTCAGAAGAAGAAATCATGAAGGGATTTGATGCTGTTTGTATTGCCATCGGTGCAGGCCATCCTCGCGACATTCAGCCCGAAGGGCGTGACCTGAAAGGAATACATTTCGCCATGGAATTTTTGAGTCAGCAGAATCAGTTGATTATGGGCGAAAACGTTCCGGCCGATAAAATAATAAATGCCAAAAACAAACATGTACTGGTAATTGGTGGTGGAGATACCGGTTCCGACTGCGTAGGAACATCCATTCGTCAGGGAGCTGTAAAAGTAACTCAAATTGAAATACTTCCACAACCTCCTGTAGGCAAAAATCCAGACACACCGTGGCCATATTATCCTACAATTCTGAAAACGTCAAGTTCGCACATGGAAGGTTGTACCCGCAAATGGAGTCTGAATACCAAACAATTTATTGGTAAAAACGGAAAAGTCAGCGAAGTTCTTGTGGAAGAAGTAGAATGGAACAAAGACGAAAACGGACGCCTCAGCATGCAACCTACAGGGAAAACAGAAACGATTAAAGCAGATCTTGTATTTCTGGCCCTTGGATTTGTACATCCGGTACAGGAAGGTCTGCTTACTGAACTGGGTGTTAAATTCGACGCACGTGGCAACGTTGCTGTCGATGCACAAAGCAAAAGTTCGGTTGCAAAAGTTTTTGCTACCGGCGATGCTGCTATCGGTGCAAGTCTTGTAGTGCGCGCCATAGCACTGGGCCGTAAAGTTGCCGAAGACATTCATAAATCTTTATAAAAAACACTCGAAAATAAATATTATGTGTGGAATAGTATGCTCATTTAACATAAAACAACCTGCTCAGGACTTACGTCCCCAGGTACTAAAAATGTCCAAGAAAATTCGTCATCGCGGGCCTGATTGGTCCGGAATTTTTTCGAACGAAAAGGCCATTCTCGCTCACGAGCGCTTGTCTATCGTGGATCCGGAATCGGGAAAACAACCTTTATTCAGCAAAGACGGAAAACTCGTACTGGCTGTCAATGGTGAAATTTACAATCATCAGGAAATACGGAAACAATTCGAAGGAAAATATGAATTTCTTACAAAATCCGATTGTGAAGTCATCCTCGCTCTTTATCGCGAAAAAGGGGCTGATTTTCTTGAAGATCTGAACGGCATTTTTGCATTTGCTCTTTACGATATCGAAAATGATATTTTCCTGATTGGTCGTGATCATATCGGCATCATTCCACTCTATCAGGGTTGGGACAAAGAAGGAACTTATTATGTGGCTTCAGAGCTGAAAGCGCTCGAAGGTTATTGCAGCGAGATTGAAGAATTTTTACCGGGTCAGTTTTACTACAGTCCCGATGGAAAACCAACACAATGGTATTTACGGGAATGGATGAGTTACGAAACTGTAAAAAACAACACTTCAGATATCGACGAACTTCGCGTTGCCCTCGAAGCGGCAGTGGAACGTCAGTTGATGACCGATGTGCCTTATGGCGTTTTACTTTCGGGTGGACTCGATTCCTCCATTATTTCGGCGATTGCAAAAAAATATGCATCAAAACGCATTGAATCAGGCAACGTTCAGGATGCCTGGTGGCCTCAACTTCACTCTTTCGCAGTAGGACTTGTTGGTTCGCCCGACCTTGCTGCTGCTCGCAAGGTGGCCGATCATATAGGAACCATTCATCACGAAATAAATTTCACTGTACAGGAAGGTCTTGATGCTGTTCGCGATGTGATTTATCATGTCGAAACCTATGATGTTACCACCATACGCGCCAGTACACCCATGTATTTGCTGGCACGCGTTATCAAATCGATGGGTGTAAAAATGGTATTATCGGGCGAAGGAGCAGACGAAATATTTGGTGGATACCTTTATTTCCACAAAGCACCCAATGCTGAAGAATTTCACAAAGAAACAGTCAGAAAACTTGACAAACTTCATCTTTACGATTGTCTGCGCGCCAATAAATCACTGGCATCCTGGGGTGTAGAAGGACGTGTTCCGTTCCTCGACAAGGAATTTATGGATGTGGCCATGCGCCTGAATCCGAAAGATAAAATGGCAGGAAACGGAAAAATGGAAAAATGGATACTTCGCAAAGCTTTCGAGGATTATCTTCCCGAAAGCGTTACCTGGCGACAAAAAGAACAATTTTCGGACGGCGTTGGCTACAACTGGATAGACACGCTACGCGAAATGACGAGTCAACTGGTGACCGACGAACAAATGGAAAAAGTAAATGAAACTTTCCCTGTCAATCCTCCGATGAACAAAGAAGAGTATTACTATCGTACCATTTTTACAGATTTCTTCCCATCCGAAGCAGCATCGAAATGCGTACCTTCTGTGCCTTCGGTGGCTTGCAGCACTCCAATTGCATTGGAGTGGGATGCCGCATTCAAAAATCTGAACGATCCTTCGGGACGATCGGTATCAAGCGTGCACGAACAAGGATATAAATAATAATCTGTTTGTTTTTTTGCAAGCCGACCAGATCGATCGGTTTGCATTTTATATCATTTTCAGCCTATTGACAGCAGTCAGGATAGCACAAAAAAAGCCGGAAACTCAGGTTTCCGGCTTTTTTATATTCGTTATAGTTAAATCCAGCGTACAAAGCAAAAATCCATACGGTGTGGCAAATCTTCGTTTTTAGGGAAGATGCGGAAAGCATATTTAAACGAACCAGCCCTGTTCATTTGATAATCGATGTTGAAATAAAGTTTTGTTCCTTCCGATTTCACAAGTTGCAATTCCTCTACATCATACAATATATCTTTGTTGTTTTCGCCCGAGCGCGTCACCACCATCTCTACCCCTACTCCTTTATATTTCAAATCCTTAACATCGAGCACAACATCAAGTTCGTAGTCTTCGCCCACTTGCGGATTGTGTATCAGTTTTTCGGGGAAATTAGCATTTATCACTTCAATAGCATCCCAGCCCTGCGCCATTGTTTCTTTCCAGGCAGCAATTTCTTTTGCCTTTTCAAACTTATTTTCTTTCAGAACAGCCGAGCGTGATGCCAGTTTTGTGTAGAACTTTTCGATATAATCGTCGATCATTCGTTTAGTGGTGTATCGAGGAGTAATCTGAGCAATAGAATTTTTGATATATTGAATCCATTCCGGCGAATATCCCTGCTCCTCTTTTTTAAAGTATAGTGGAATAATTTCATTTTCGAGGATACTGTAAATCGTAGCCGCATCTAATTGATCCTGATGTTCCTGATTTTCATAAGTACGTTTCTCGGTCAATGCCCATCCGGCGCCTTTCACATAGCCTTCGAGCCACCATCCATCGAGTACAGAAAAATTCAGAACTCCATTCATCTGCGCTTTTTCGCCCGAAGTTCCTGAAGCTTCCAACGGACGGGTTGGCGTATTCAGCCATATATCAACCCCAGAGATCAGACGTTTAGCAAGGCGCATATCGTAGTTTTCGAGAAAGATTACTTTCCCAAGGAACTGCGGCATGCGCGAAATTTCGATAATGCGTTTGATCAAACCCTGACCTCCACCATCGGCTGGATGCGCTTTTCCCGTATACAGGAATTGTACAGGACGAACAGGATCATTCACGATACGTTCCAAACGCTCAAGATCGGTAAACAAGAGGTGAGCTCGTTTGTAAGTTGCAAAACGACGTCCGAATCCGATAATCAATGCATTAGGATTGATGGATTCGATAATGGAAACAATTCGCGATGGATCACCCTGATTTTTTAACCAGTTTTCGCTGAATTGTGCACGAATAAAGTTCACGAGGCGTTTTTTCATGTACATGCGGGTATCCCAAATTTCCTGATCGGGGATATCGTACACTTTTTGCCATATTTTCAGGTTCGACTGATCGTTGTAAAAATCTTTTGTAAAATACTTTTCATACACCGCTTTCCATTTCGAAGCAGTCCAGGTAGGCAGGTGAACGCCATTAGTCACATAGTTAACATGCAATTCTTCAGGAAAATAGCCTTTCCAGATAGGATTAAACATTTCCTGCGAAACTTTGCCATGCAACCAACTCACCCCATTTACTTCCTGACAAGTATTACATGCGAAAACACTCATGCTGAATTTTTCGTTATGATCGCCGGGATGCTCGCGTCCCATGTCGATAAATTCATCCCATGTCAACTGAAGTTTCGAAGGATATTCGCTCATGTATTTACCAAAAAGTTCTTCGGTAAAGCTATCGTGACCAGCAGGCACCGGAGTGTGTACCGTATAAAGAGATGTGGAACGCACCACTTCCAAAGCCTGAGCGTAAGTAAGACCTTTGGCTACCAAATCCACCAATCGCTGCACATTGATCAGCGCTGCATGGCCTTCATTGCAGTGATATACCTGTTTTTCGATGCCTAATTTTTTGAGGGCATGAATTCCACCGATACCCAACATAATTTCCTGTTTCATACGATTTTCCCAATCTCCACCATACAATTGGTGTGTAATAGGGCGATCGAATTCGCTGTTCATTTCATTATCAGTATCGAGCAGATAAAGCGCAATGCGACCTACCGATACTTTCCAGAGATATGCATACACAATACGATCGGGATAAGGAACTTCGACCACTAAAGGCTGATCGTTGGCATCTTTTACCTGCTTGATAGGTAAATTATTGAAATTCTGTGCTTCGTACACCGGAATTTGCTGTCCGTCCACCGAAAGCGTCTGCGTAAAATAGCCATAACGATACAAGAAACCGATCGCCGTCATATCGATGGCACAATCGCTGGCTTCTTTCAAATAGTCGCCGGCCAGTACACCCAAACCACCCGAATAAATTTTCAGCACTTCGGTAAGTCCGTATTCCATACTGAAATAAGCCACCGATGGTTTGTCTTTTCGGAGCGGAGTATTGATATACGCCTCGAAATCGGCATAAATTTTATTTAGTTTTGCTATAAATTCAGCATCATTACCGAGCGAAACCAGTTTTTCGTAGCTTAATATATTGAGCAGCTGAACCGGATTAGAATTGGCTTCAATCCATGCCTGCGCATCAATGGTACGAAACATATTTTTTGCTTCACTGTTCCAAACCCACCAAAGGTTTTGAGCTATTTCATCTAATTTCTTTAAACTTCCGGGTAAGTTCGATTTTACGTTCATTACCTTCCAGTTTGGTTCGTTTACATTGTTAACCTTAATTTTCATAAACTTATACTTTAATTGAATACTAATACTTTAAACATTATTTTATTAGATATTGTAGCACAAAAATACTATAAAACTTCAAAAAAACAGGATAAAGCACTGCCTATCATGAGTTTTAAAATTTCAAACGTTTGCACTTAACCTGCCGAAACGAATTTCGGCATATGGTTACAACTGAATATCAGACATTAAGGTAATCTTTTAGCTTTATTTGTCAGGGCAATATCATAAGCCCGATAGTAATACTGAATGAAATGCTTCCACAATGCCTTCTCAGCTATTAAGGCAGCATTCTTCCGAATGGTTGTTATTTCGTTTTCGTTACATTTCGAAAATGCATAGATCATTTGTGCAATATGAACGGCCACCTCGTAGCCATTATAGTCGGAGCGCTGAATCACACCCACACCCGTTTCGATGCCCTGTGGCGCCACCGAAGCCCACTGACCGAAACCCGAAAGATTGGTAGTGATGGTAGGTACCGAAAATGCAACACTTTCGAGCGGCGTGTATCCCCATGGTTCGTAATACGATGGAAACACAGTTAAATCCATGCCGATCAGCAAATCGTAATAACTTTTATTAAAAATCCCATCGGCGCCATTCAGGTACGAAGGAACAAATATCACTTTCACTCTTTCTTCCGGCTGATTATGAAAATGAAACCAGTTCAGAGCGCTCATTACATTATCGTTATAATAGTCGTGCAGTTCGTGTGTGCTGATTCGGTTATACGAATAAAGTTTCGATTCAGGATGCTTAAGGCTATAAGCCAAATCGGCACGGGCACTTTTCACCCAGGCAGGCACCATAATAAATGCAACGACCTGACGCTTCATATCACTGAAATCGTACAAATGTTTGAGCGATTCGATAAATGTATCGATGCCTTTGTTTTTATATTCGTAACGACCGGCAGTACTTACAAAAAGTGCATCATTGTCAAGGCAGTAACCCAGCAAAGTTTCGGCCACCTTCCGAAGCGATTGACGTGCTTCCGTACGTTTTGTTTCAAAAAGCTTTCCTGCAGGCACAAAATCATCTTCAAATCCATTGGGAGTAACCACGTCTGGTTTTTTATCCAAAAGTTGCTCACATTCTATAGCAGTAATATCGCTTACCGTTGTAAAACAATCAACTGTATGCGCTGCAATCTTTTCAGTAGAATGCTTTGAGACCATATTAAGTTCATACGCCATTTGGTCACCATCATATTCCTGCATATAATCGTACAAAGGTTTATGATTTCCGGCGATAGAGCGACCTATTGATGTGGCATGAGTTGTAAAAACTGTGGCAACGGCGGGAAGATGTTCCTTCACATAAAAAGCACCGAAAGTAGTCATCCATTCGTTGAAATGAGCAATTACATTTTGCGTAGGCTGTAAATCGTAGAACCGATAATAACTTTCGATAATCATACCTGTGGCATAACCGAACATCGACGATTCATCGTAGTCGCCATAAGCAGGCATCGAATTCACGCCTACCTGACTCCATACATGACCATAAATCTCATTCATTTTTACCATCAAAGGACTAAAATCCACAAGTACAGCGATAGGATTACCGGGCACAGCCCAACGGCCTACACGGATATCGAGCCGATATTCGAGAGATGTAAACTGTTTCCAATCGGTATAAAGCGATGTATCTTCTACGAAATACGGATTCGGTTGATCGTTCCACACATCAGGTCCGATAAAAATGAGTTTGTCCTTAAGTTGTTGTTGCAGGGTTGCAGCACGGGTAGAAAGTACCGTGTAGATACCGCCCACCATATTGCAAACTTCCCAACTTGTTTCAAAAATATATTCAGGGGCTTTAATATCTGCCATTCATTACAATTTTAAAAGAGCTGCAAAGTTAATCAAAAAAATGCTGAAAATCATATTTTTTGTCCTCAAAAAACCTGTACTGCGCGTGCGACAGCGCGTAGCGGAATCCTTCTCCACAAGCCAATCTACAAAAAGAACAAAAGCACAAAGAAATAGTTCCAACTTTTGGGCAAAAATATAAACTTAGTCCATGCTGAGTTGTTATATCAGATAAATAATCAAAAAAAAAATACAAGTTAAAAACAACTATTAATTAATTTCGTATTGATTTTGTAATAAATATACATTATCTTTGTTTCATAAACAAACTATTATAAAGTACTCACATTTAAAAAATTATTGAGCATGAAAAAAATTACTCTTTTATTATCTTTTATCGTTTGTGTGGTGTTCGCACAAGCACAAACAAATCTTGTAGTTAATCCAAGCTTTGAAACTTGGACTGATGGCTCAGCTTCCCCATGGTATGTGGTCGGAACGCCTACTGGCTACACAATGACAAGTGAAAATACGATTGTCCTCGATGGAACTCAATCTTGCAAAATGAATGTACCTTCAACTGCAAGTGGAACCATAAGTGTCTCTCAAGGTATTTCAATAGTTGGTGGAAAAACCTATACATTAAACATGTCGTATTATATTGCTTCTGGAGACAACACAGACGCACGTATTTGGTGTAATTTTAAAACCGGAACAACTTTTTTTTCTGAAGGAGACCTAGTAGCTACTGGCCTTTATTCAAAATTACGGGGACCAGGTAACGAAAGTTCATCTGGTTCGTCATATTTTCCAGATGAGAAGGGAGCATGGAAAACATATACAATTGAATTCACCGCCCCTTCAACTGCTGATGGTTTTGACTTTCAATTCCGCACTTACAAAGGAGCAGTAGTTTACTGGGACAAAATGTCATTGGTACAAAAGAACTCCACCGGCACTTCAAATCCTTCTGAAGATGCTCTTCAAGCCTTTGTTTCTGGTAAAAACCTTGTAATTAAAAATGCAGTCAACGGATCGACAGTTGAAATTTTCTCTGCATTGGGCAGCAAAGTACAAACTTCGGTTCTTGAAGATGGTAGAGTAAACCTCGACAACCTGTCGAAAGGACTTTACATTGTACGTATTGGAAAAGACACAAAGAAATTTATGTTGTAATTAATTGAGCTTAACTGCTCACACAAAACTCCGGAAGTCGGCCTGACTTTCGGAGTTTTTTTGTTTTCCCTCCTTTTGTTTTGCATACCTGCTGAGATTAAAAAAATATTAATTTTTCGGAACAATCACATGATCAATTGATTTATTTTTGTACATTCGCCAATACGCCCGAAAAGCCAAACGCTTAAAGGCAAGGAACAGACCCTATGTAAGGCAACACCAATTCACTTTCCGACTTACTTTCAATAGTTTGAAAAGCCGAAAGAAAATCTTTTTTTTGATGGTTGCCTCATCCTTTAAATGAAGTACAGCGCTTATCGGCTCTTACTTTTATCAGTCACAGATGAAAATCGGACTTATTGGCTTCGGCAGAACAGGCAAGGCAGTGGCAGCCGCCATTCTCGAAAACAAGGAATTCTCACTCGAATGGGTTTATCGCCGCAAAACACTGCTCGAAAACAGATCGATTGCCGAATTTTTAGGCATTGAATCGGACGAAAACGGCAGGATATTCTCGTCGGAACACATTACTATCGACGAACTACTTGATAGGCACGCTGTAGATTTTATAATCGATTTTTCTTCGTCTACAGGAATTTACAGTTATGGCAAAGCGGCAGCTTCGAGAGGTGTGAAAATTATTTCCGCCATTTCGCACTACGCGAAAGAGGACATTGCATTTCTGAAAACGCTTGCAAAAGAAACCACCGTTTTCTGGTCGCCCAACATCACTTTAGGCGTCAACTTCCTGTTACTAGCTTCAAAATCGCTTAAAAAGATTGCACCTTATGTCGACATCGAAGTGGTGGAGGAACATTTTAAACAAAAGCAGGGAATATCGGGCACAGCGGTGAAAATAGCAGAAGCGCTCGAGTTAAAATCATCAAAAATAAATTCTATCAGAGCCGGAGGAATAGTGGGCAAGCATGAAATTATTTTTGGTTTCCCCTACCAAACCGTCCGCCTGGTACACGAATCCATTTCGAGGGAAGCTTTCGGTACGGGCGTACTTTTTGCGGCACATAACCTTATCAACAAAGGCAAAGGCTACTACAACTACGAGGACATTCTTTCGCCCTATTTCAATTCGACAGGGAAAATGTAAACAACAATCTCCGGTCTACACTCAAAACGACTGTAGACCGGAGACTGGTGACTGGTGACTGTAGACAGTTATTACACCATCAGTTTTTTATAGCGTATGCGTTTTGGACCTTCGTCGCCAAGGCGCATTTTTTTGTTTTCTTCGTATTCGGAGTACGAACCTTCGAACACAAACACTTCGGAGTTGCCTTCGAAAGCAATGATATGCGTACAAATACGGTCGAGGAACCAGCGGTCGTGACTGATGACAACGGCGCATCCGGCAAATCCTTCGAGTCCTTCCTCCAACGCACGTAAAGTATTTACGTCGATATCGTTGGTAGGCTCATCGAGCAAAAGTACGTTGGCTTCGGACTTAAGTGTAAGCGCCAAATGCAGGCGGTTACGTTCACCCCCCGAAAGCACACCGCAAAGTTTTTCCTGATCGCCACCGGCAAAGTTGAAGCGCGAGAGATAAGCGCGGGCATTGATTTCCTTCCCTCCTACGCGGATATACTCAGTGCCGCCCGAAATAACCTGATAAACGGTTTTGGCCGGATCGATATCGGCATGACTTTGATCCACATAACCAATCTTTACTGTTTCGCCTACATCGAAAGTACCTTTATCGGCAGTCTCCATGCCCATCATCATGCGGAAAAGGGTAGTTTTACCGGCGCCATTCGGCCCTATTATGCCCACAATACCGTTAGGCGGCAACATAAAGTTCAGGTTATCAAAAAGCAGTTTATCGCCGTAAGCTTTCGAAACTCCTACGGCTTCCACCACTTTATTTCCAAGGCGAGGACCGTTGGGGATGAAAAGTTCGAGCTTTTCTTCTTTCTCGCGCTGGTCTTCGTTGATCAGTTTATCATAAGCATCGAGACGGGCTTTCCCTTTGGCATGGCGGGCTTTAGGCGCCATACGCACCCATTCCAACTCACGTTCGAGCGTTTTACGGCGTTTGCTGGCCGATTTTTCCTCCATGGCCATGCGGGCAGTTTTTTGCTCCAGCCACGAAGTGTAATTTCCTTTCCATGGAATACCTTCGCCACGATCGAGTTCAAGAATCCAACCCGATACATTGTCCAAAAAGTAACGGTCGTGCGTAATGGCAATTACAGTTCCTGCGTATTGCTGCAAGTGGTGCTCGAGCCATTCCACCGATTCGGCATCGAGGTGGTTGGTAGGTTCGTCGAGCAATAGAATATCAGGATTGCGCAGCAACAGGCGACACAAAGCGACGCGGCGCTTTTCACCTCCCGAAAGATTCTCGCACAACCAATCTTCGGGCGGACAACGCAGCGCATCCATGGCCCGTTCCAGTTTATTGTCGAGGTTCCAGGCATCGGCATGGTCCAGCAATTCCTGCAATTCGCCCTGACGGGCAATGAGTTTATCGAAATCGGCATCCGGCTCGGCAAATTGCTCGTTGATCCTGTCATATTCGGCTATCATATCCACAATTTCCTGCACGCCTTCCTGCACTATTTCTTTTACTGTTTTTGCGGGGTCGAGTTTCGGATCCTGCTCCAGATATCCCACCGAATATCCCGGCGAAAAAACGACTTCGCCATCGAAGCTCTTTTCAACTCCTGCAATGATTTTCAGCAAAGTAGATTTACCTGAGCCATTCAAACCAATGATACCGATTTTGGCACCATAAAAGAACGAAAGGTAAATGTTGTTCAATACTTTTTTTTGAGGAGGAAAAGTTTTACTCACTCCCACCATCGAAAAAATAACTTTTTTATCGTCGGACATTGTATTTTCTTATTAATTATGTTGATTTATCTTTATGTGAGTTGAAAATATATTTGAATAAAAAACGTGATTGTCAAACGTTTAAAACGCATCTGATTTTATTGGCAAAGATATATATTTTTGAGGAACTCTACAAACCAAATACCAACCGGCTGAGATGAATAAACGCCAATACCCAACCTTTTTAGGACCCGGTATTGGCGGTAATTCTGTGCGGCAATCAGTATCTGTTTGCTTCCGGAATTTAAATTTCACAAGCAACAATGCACTGATTTCTATTCGGCAAACTTAATAAAGATGCGGAACACTTTGGCGGGATCTTTTGCCCAGAACTCGAGAGCTTGCTGTGCTTCTTCGGGCGTGTAAATAGCGCTGATGAATTCGTCCACAGGGCAATTTCCACGTTTCATATATTCCATTACGGCACGGAAATCCTCGGGCAGAGCATTGCGGGAGCCACGTATGTCAAGTTCCTTTTGCACAAAGTATTTGGTTTCGAAAGCAATTTCTGTTTTGGCATAACCAATACAAACCACTCTTCCGGTAAACGCCACTTCGTTGATGGCGGTAATGTAGGTTTGTGGCGCTCCAACGGCTTCAACAACTACATCAGGGCCATATCCGTTGGTATATTCTTTTAGTTTTTCGCTTAAGTTCTCTGTTTTGGAATTGATTGTATGTGCTGCCCCAAGGCGTTTGGCCAACGCCAGTTTAGTATCGTCCATGTCTACAGCTATCACTTTTGCTCCGCGCAATGCAGCACGCACAATAGCACCCACGCCTATCATTCCACAACCAATCACCATTACGATGTCCAGGTCGGTTACCTGTCCGCGCGAAACGGCATGAAAACCTACGCTCATAGGCTCCACCATCGCAAAGTCGCGGGGAGTGATGGCGGTATCTGCTAACACTTTTGTCCAGGGCACAGCCACGTATTCGCTCATTGCACCGTGGCGTTGCACACCAAAGGTTTGGTTGAACTGACAAGCGTTAGGCCGGCCGTTCCGGCACGATGGGCATTTGCCGCAAGCAGTGTATGGATTAATTGTACATGCCATCCCCGGCTGAAGATGCTCAGGCACATTCCCGCCAACAGCTTCGATAGAAGCACCAATCTCGTGACCCGGAATAACGGGTAGTTTTACCATGGGGTTTTTACCCAAAAAGGTATTTAAATCGGAACCGCAGTATCCTACATAATGTATTTTTACCAATACTTCGTCGGCACTAATGCCCGGTTTCTCTAGTTGAACCAACGACACTTTGCCGGGTTCGGTTATTTGTACAGCTTTCATCTGTTTGTAATTTATTATATCTGCCCCCTAACCCCCTAAAGGGGGAATGGAGTTGTTTATTTTCTTTATTATTCCCCTTTAGGCTTCGCGTGAGCGTTCGACTGAGCTCACGCCGAAGTCTCAGTCGAAGGGGGTTAGGGGTAGTTTATACGCTTTTGTAGCATTCCCGCCCAATATCAGGGCTTGTTCTTTTTCCGGAAAGCTTGAAATATAGTCGATAACTACCTGCATTACTTCGCTATATTTTCCGGCCACCAAACATACCGGCCAGTCGGAACCAATGAGTATTCGTTCGGTACCAAAAGCTTCGAAAACTATATCCAGATAAGGTCGTATATTTTCAGGAGTCCATTTATTCCAGTCGGCTTCGGTCACCATGCCCGATACTTTACAATACACATTCGGGAACTTAGCCAGCGCTGCTATGTCTTCTTTCCAGGGCGAAACAATGCCGTCTTTGATCAATGGCTTGGCAATATGATCAATCACAAATGTTTGTTGCTCCGAAAATTGTTTTACAAACTCTATGGTGTTGGGCAAATGCTTTGGAAAAATTAAAATGTCATAGGCCAGATGGTATTTCCCGAGCAGTTGCACACCACGGAGAAATGCAGGGCGAAGCATAAAATCAATATCTTCTTCATCGTGGATAACATGACGCACGCCTACAGCTTTCGGGTGTTGGGCAAAAGCGACAATTTGCGCTTCGGCATGTTCCGATTGCAAATCGACCCAACCTACTACGCCTTTAATGTGCGGATGCTCGTCGGCAAGTTGCAGCAACCAGTTGGTTTCTTCGAGCGACTGACGGGCTTGTACGGCTACCGAACCATCAAAGTCGATGCTTTTAAGTTCAGGAAGCAGGTCGGCAGGTAAAAAGTCGCGTTTGATCACCGACATGTTATCGCCCATCCACCCATAGTCTGCCGTGTTGAAGTGCCAGTAGTGTTGATGACTGTCTATTTTCATTTCTAATCAAGTTTGTATATTCGTTCCATCAATTGCCACTTTTCATCGGCAGTAGCATTTTCCGAAGTGTTTTGAAAACGTGCCATTTGTTTTTCCCATTCGCTTTGGCGGGGTTTGGTGGCAAGTACTTTCATGGCCTCGTCGTGATTAAAATCAGGCACGGTATCCATAATCATAAACAGTTTTGTGCCGTAGAGATAGATTTCCATATCCAGAATGCCAACTTCCAGCATTCCCCGGTTAATCTCCGGCCATGTGTTTCCTTTGGCATGTGCCAGTTTATAGGCAGCTATCAGGTCGGCATCATCGCGCAGTTCCATCGTTTTGCAATAGCGTTTGAATGATGTATAATTTGTTGTTTCACTGTTTTCCATATGCGTAATATTAAGCTTGAACTTTATGTCCTTTAAGGGCATAATATAAAATAAAGGCAAACAAAGGTATTGGCACCAGGAATCCAACCGACATGGAAGAAATATCGGCCACCCAACCCATCAACATTGGAAAAACAGCTCCACCAACGATGGACATAATCAGGTACGAAGAACCCTTTTTGGTTTGTGGTCCAAGGTCTTTAATGGCCAAAGCAAATATTGTAGGGAACATGATAGACATAAAGAAAAATATCAGACACAATGCCACCACCGAAACCATTCCGAATCCACCACTCACAACAGGAAGCAACAACACGCACATCAATGAATGAATAGCCAATAGTTTAGCAGGTGAATAATAGCTCATTAACCAACTACCCGACAAACGTCCTACAAAGAACAAAGACATACCCCCTAAACCTAACAAATAGCCCGCAGTAGTTTTGGTAATGTCAAGACCTAATTCATCGGCCGTAAGGAAGTTGACGAAAAAACTAAATACACCCGTTTGAGCCGCCACATAGCAAAACTGAGCAATAACACCCAAAACCAAATGTTTAGTTTTAAACAATGATTTTGCTGGCGCAAGTTTGATTGAACTGCTTATTCCGTGCGCATTATCGATATCCTCATCCGTAATTTCGGGCAATTTTACAAACATGTAAATAAAGGCAATAATCAACACAACAATTCCAATGCCCGCATAAGGTGCAATCATGGAATCCAATCCTGCAGAAACATTTCCTTCTTCCCCTCCAAGAATAAAGAAGGTTGCGAAAATTGGACCGAAAATCCAGGCCAAACCATTGAACGATTGCGAAAAATTAATGCGTCTTTCGGCCGACTCCTTATCTCCAAGTTTAGTTGTATACGGATTGGCTGCTGTTTCGAGTGTTGCCAAACCGCAACCAAGAATAAATAAGCCAATCAGAAATAATACGTATGATGCATTGATAGAAGCCGGAACAATCAGAAAAGCACCTGCCGAGAAAAGCAGCAAGCCCATAATGATTCCCCTTTTGTAGCCGTAGCGGCGCAGAAAATAGCCGGCAGGAAGCGCCATAGTAAAATAGGCCATATACACCGAGAACTGTATCAATCCCGACTCGGCTTTCGAAATTTTTAAAACCGATTGAAAATGGGCATTCAGCACATCGAGCATGCCATGCGCACTTCCCCACAGAAAGAACAAGGATGAAATAAGAATAAAAGGAACAAGATATTCTTTTGTGGTTAGTTTGTGTTTCATAAGTATAGTAGATATTTCATCAGTTACAAAAAAGGATAATCGTTTGCTATCAAACCGCTTGCTTTCATTTCAGCCCAGAACGCTGCCGGCACTTTAGTCACCACCGATGCCACATTGCTTTTGATGTGTGAGGGTTTCGATGTATTCAAAGCAATACTTACAACGCCCGGTGCTGTAGTGGCAAAACTGACACAAGCCACTGCCGGCGAAATGCCATGTTTGGCGCACAAAGCAAAAAAGTCCTCGCGCCACCTGAAAATGGCTTTGTTTTCTTCTGTATCGGGTCGAATAAGGCGATAGTCGAAAAACTGACCGCCAATCAGGAAACCGGCATGAAAAACAGCTGAATTAACAATGCTTATGTGCCTGTTGTGAAGCGATTGCATAAAGTCAAGTAAGTCCTTAGGATGATTCATAATCGTCATGCTATTGGCAAACATCGCCCAGTCCAGCTCCACTTCTTTGGATATTTCTTCAATCACCTTCCAGTTCTTAGCGCCCACACCAATGGCTTTTACCTTGCCCGATGCTTTCAAAAAGGCTAATGCTTTATAAGCTTCAACGATATTGGCAAAGCGATGGTCTCTGTCCTCCCAAGATGTGGCTGCATTTAAATACTCATCCGGGTCGTGAACAGAAGCCAATTGAGGGAAGTATTTTCTTCCGAGCAATGTATTTCCCTGTTCGTAACAGTTCAAAATGCCCTGATAGCTTATGTCCTGAACGGCATCGTTTTTCAAATCCATCCACACGCCCTGCTCAAAAGTAGGCTCCGGAGTCAGCAATGGAGTGCGTTTCCAACCCAGTTTATTGCTGATTATCACATTTTCGGGAGCGATATTCAGTTTTTCGAGACATTCTCCGAGCTTTTCGAGAGCCAGTCCGGCGCCGTATTTCCCGGCGCTGTCAAAAACCACCGGAGCAGCTACATGCTCAAAAGCCTGCCGAACAATTTCAAGTTTTGTCTCATCAGCAAGCGCTGTGTATAAGTTTCCAAGCGCACTTGTTCCAAAAATGATGGGTGGAATTTTGATGCCTGTTTTAGCAATTTCGTTTAATTCCATTTGCAACAATGTAGTTTTTAAACATAAATACAAGGATCTGAATCATAAAAAATTGATATATCTTTGTATTTCAATATAATTAGTCAACTGCAAAGATATTTATAAAACTGATATTCAGTTTGTACACTAAAATCATATTTATGTACAAAATAAACATTCTGTCTTTATCTTTCTGTTGATATATCCATTGGGCTAATTATTCATCAAACAAAGGTCACTTATTATAAAACACTTGATATGTCAGTGAAAATATCAGAAAAACTAAAATACGATCCCTGGGAAGCTCAACAGGAGATTACAGATTTAAAGATTGTAGTACATTGCTGTAGGTATTGGATGCTTTCGGAATGGGAATGTGAGAATATGTCATTCCCATTTTGGCGTATTTATCACAGCCACACAGGAGGTTCGTATGTGAGCTTCGATGGACGCGAAGTGGAACTTTCGCCCTCAAAACTGATACTGATACCACCTTACACTTCCTTCTCTACGCGCATCAAAGGCGGAGTTTCGCATCAGAACGAAAGCATAAAAGGATTGAAGATAAGCGATATAAAGAAAATTGATATCCATAAGAAATCGGGGCTGTGCGACCAGTTTTTTGTACATTTCAACCTTGATTATTTGTTCGACAAAATAAAATGCGATATCTACGAAATAGAACTAACCGGCTATTGGCTCGACGAAATAAAAATAATCGAACAAGACAGGCTCTTGAACCCGAATTCAATCAATTTTCAGTCCAACATTAAAATCACCGGATGCATACTATACGCTTTACAAAGGTTAGATACATCGGTTTGGGTAGTAAATACAATTGACAGCAGGATTTTGAAAGCTATAAAATATATCGAGACGAATTTATCAACCGAACTTAGCAACAAACACCTCAGCTCAATTGCCAACCTGGCCACAAATTCATTTGCACGATTGTTTCGGGAATCGCTTCAATGCTCGGCACAGCAATATATACAAAAAAAACGCATCGATGCAGCCATCATTCTGCTGCATTATTCTGACATCGAGATTGATAATATTGCTTCAAAATGCGGTTATTGCGACAGGTCTCATTTCTCAAAAGCTTTTAAGAAAACAACAGGTGTTGCGCCTGCAAGTTACAGGAAGAAAGTGAGAGCTTTTTAGAAATTTGTATAAAACAAAAAAGCAGTTCATTTCTGAACTGCTTTTGCGGTACGGACGGGACTCGAACCCGCGACCTCCGCCGTGACAGGGCGGCATTCTAACCAACTGAACTACCGAACCAGAGTAGTGCGCTATTTTTCTAACGCGGTGCAAAGATACGGCAATTTTTCATTTCTACAATAGCTAAACCAAAAAAAATCGCTTTTTTTTAAAAAGTTTTTTTTGCCTTCTTCCTTCCTCCGCCCCCGTAAAATGGGGCTGTCTTTACAAATATCCCACAAAAATAATCAACCTGAAAACAAAAATACAGGTCTCAGATTAAAATGTTATCTTTGCAGTTCAAATTTTGAAAAATTGAAATTGCATGAAAGAAAATGACAACACAGCCGTACTATTAATTCACTGCCCCGACAAACCGGGAATACTTGCTGCAGTAACCGAATTTATCAATCAGCACAAAGGAAACATACTCTACCTCGATCAATATGTAAACCGCGAAGAAAAAGTTTTTTTTATGAGAGTAGAATGGGACCTCACCACCTTTCAGATTCCAAAAGATAAAATTGAAGAATATTTTCAGACATTATTAGCCGTTCGCTTCGAGATGAACTTCAGACTTTACTTTACTGATGTAAAACCACGCATGGCCATTTTCGTTTCCAAAATGTCACATTGTCTTTACGATTTACTTGCTCGTTATGCAGCCGGCGAATGGCGCGTTGAGATTCCACTGATCATAAGCAATCATCCCGATATGGAAGCCGTGGCCAAACGCTTCGACATAGAATTTCACTACATTCCTGTAAATAAAGAAAATAAGTCAGAACAGGAGAAACAGCAACTCGAACTGCTCAGGAAACACAGGATTACTTTCTGCGTTCTTGCCAGGTACATGCAAATTCTATCCCCCGACTTCATCAATCATTATCCCGACAAGATTATCAATATTCACCACTCTTTTCTTCCTGCATTTGCTGGCGCCAGACCTTATCATGCAGCACACGAAAGAGGCGTGAAAATTATTGGCGCCACAAGTCATTATGTCACCACCGAACTTGACGCAGGACCAATCATCGAGCAGGATGTCACCCATATTTCGCACAAAGATACTGTAGACGAGCTCATTAAAAAAGGACGTGATCTTGAAAAAATTGTCCTCTCACATGCCGTCGAAAAACACATCGACCGCAAAATACTGGCCTATAAAAACAGAACAATAGTTTTCCAATAATATTATTTATATTTGTAACTCGTATTTAATACCATAAAAACAAGAAAATAATGGAAGTTACACGCATTTTCGATTTGCTGGATAATTACCTGGAAAAGTACCCGGCACAGGAAGTTGCTTTGGCTGCAAAACGCAACGGACAGTGGAGAAAGTTTAGTATACAGGAATATGTTGAGCAAACAAAAAACATAAGTTATGGAATGCTTAAAGCCGGAATACAACCGGGAGATAAAGTAGGAATTGTAAGCGGAAACAGACCGGAATGGAACATGATCGACTTTGCAATTATGCAAATCGGCGCCATATCGATCCCTATTTACCCCACCATCAGTCAGGAAGATTACAAATACATCCTGAATCACGCCGAAATGAAAATGATTTTCATCGAAGGCAAAGAACTGCGGAACAAACTTAAGCCCATATTGCCGGAATTGAAAACGATGGAAGAAATTTACACTTTCGACGATTTAGACTCCGAATATAAGTACCTTGATATGCTGATTGAACTGGGAAAACAAAACCCGGCTCCAGAACGACTCAAAGACATAAAGGAAAAAATTAAACCCGAAGATATGGCTACCATCATCTACACTTCGGGTACTACCGGGGTTCAGAAGGGAGTAATGCTTTCACACAACAACATTGTGAATCAACTCAAAAACCTTGAAATGACTCCTGCCAAATGGAGCAACAAGGCCCTGAGTTTTCTACCGCTTTGCCATGCCTATGAGCGCGTACTGGTGTACCTTTACCAGTATTTAGGCATGTCGGTATATTACGCCGAAAGCCTCGGAACAATAGCTGAAAACATCAAGGAAATAAATCCCACAATGATGACCTGCGTGCCCCGACTGCTCGAAAAAATATACGACAAATTATACCTTTCGGGCAAGAATCTTCCTTTCTTTAAACGCACACTTTACTATTGGGCTTTCAACCTTGCGACCAAATACCAACTCGAAGGGCTCAGCAGCTGGTACAAAACCAAATTCAAACTAGCAGATAAACTTATTTACTCCAAATGGCGCGAAGCCATTGGTGGCAACTTCGACATCGTTGTATCGGGCGGATCGGCCATACAGCCTCATATCGCTTCGTTTTTCTCTGCTATTGGCATGCCTGTTTTCGAAGGATATGGACTCAGTGAAACATCGCCCGTAATGGCTGTTAGCCAACGTGGTAAAAATGGTCGTAAATTCGGAACAGTAGGACCTGCTCTTCCCGGCATCGAAATAAAGCTTGGAGAAAATGACGAGATTATGTGCCGAGGCCATAATGTTATGATGGGATACTACAAAGACCCCGAACTTACAAAGCAGGTGATCGATGCAGATGGCTGGCTTCACACAGGAGATACCGGAAAATTCACTCCTGAGAAGCAACTCATTATTACCGGAAGGTTAAAAAACATATTCAAAACTTCGTTTGGCAAATATGTGAATCCGCAGGCTATCGAGTCGAAATTCACAGAATCGCCGCTGATCGAAAATATGATTGTGTTGGGCGAAAACAAACAATTTGCAGCAGCCCTTATCTCTCCCGACTTTGTTTATTTAAAGTCATGGTGTGCAGTTCATAAAATTCCTCATGCATCAAATGCCGAAATGATTGAGAATCCGGTTGTAATAAAACGCTTTCAGGAAGAAGTAAAAAAGTATAACCAGTTTTTTGGTGACTTTGAGCAGGTAAAACGCTATCAGATAGTTCCAGAGGAATGGACTCAGCCTGCTGGTTTCCTCTCTCCTACGCTCAAAATAAAACGCAAGGTACTTGAAGCTCATTATGCCGATAGAATTGAAAAACTATTTTCATAAAAATCATTCTCCAATATCCAAACAGCAGATAAGTTCGCTATACTTATCTGCTGTTTTGTTTCAGGCATTTCAACTTATCATCATTTTTTATTATCAGGCTAAACAATCAGATGCAATATTTCTCAACCTTGCTGCGTAAAACAATAATTTGGCAAAAAACTATCACAAACCATTTGAAATCAATTCGTATATTATATTTTTTTTGTATATTTGGTGCGGAAAGGGAGATACACACAAAAAAAGTACATTGCCTGAACTTCATCGGTTTTTGATCTATACTGCAAAACCACTTTTAGCAGTTGACAAAAATAAAATCTATGAAATCGCAAGTTCTTTTGTCGAAAAAAATCATACGATACCCTTTGAATTAACCTAAATAAGAAATATCTGTCTTTTAAAAAATTGCATTATGCCGGACCGAACAATTGAAAATAAAAATTTCCACGAGCAGGCCGAAATTCTCAAAAAAGAATATGCCGAATTGTTCGAATTGAAAAACCGTATGCTAATGTACGAAGAAGTTTTACTTCGCTCTATTTACCTTGCAAGCATAGGCAACGATCAATACCGTTTGTTTAGTTCGGAGTGCGAGTTGGCCATCGTCAAACAAAAAATACAACTTGCTCAGGTATTTTTTAATAAAAACGAGCTACCCAACTGGAAAGAGATAGATTCCAACATTGAAAAACAATTTGCCGAATGGCAAATTAAAATTGAGAAAGACACTGCCAATATAGCGAACGCCAAAGCTTATTTAAAATCCGGCCTTTTAAGCAACGCCGACGCCGAGCAACTTAAAAACAACTACAAATGGCTTATAGAGCGGCTTCATCCCGATCTCAACCCCAATCAAACCAATACAGAAAAAGAAATATTTATAAGCGTGCAGGCAGCCTATGACATGTATGATCTTCACACTTTAGATGCATTGATATCGCATGTAAAAGAGCTGTATCCGGAATCTCGCGACAACTACGCAAACATAAAAGTATACGTGCAACAAGTTACTGAAATGAATAAACTGTTGCAATCGAAAATCAACAAACTGAATAAATCTTTTCCATTCAATTATCGCGAAAAATTGCAAGACAACGCCTGGATAAAATCCCAACAGGAAAAAATAGAAAGACAGATTACCTATATCCGAAAGGAAATACATGAAAAGGCTCAATATCTGCTATTGCTTCAGTCATGGAAGCCTCAACTACTCAACTAAACGCCCAATAGTCATAAGCATCAAAATAATTGACAAAACTATATTATCAAGGCTACTACGACAAAAAAAGGAGAAAATCAACAATTGATTTTCTCCTTTTTTTGCGGAAAGTCAGGGATTCGAACCCTGGGTACCCTTGCGAGTACATCGGTTTTCGAGACCGACCCGATCGACCACTCTGGCAACTTTCCGTATCTTTATAAGCGCGTACAAAAGTACATTTTTTTTTGAATTCCTGTTTCTATTCTCTAAAAACTTTTTTACATAAAAAATAAGCTGACTCCAATGATACTTATCACAGCTCCTATAATTTGCTGAGGCTTTATTTTTTCATCGAACATAATTGCTGATGGCCAAATAATAAAAACCGGCACTAAAGCCATCAAAGTGGACGCTATGCCGGTTTTGGTTTGCTGAATGGCAAACAACGACAATGCCACTCCTATGAAAGGACCAAAAAAGGAACCTACAGCAACCGCTTTCATACCACTTTTGTTTTTAGTAGCCGCGCCTATACTGTGCCAACGGCCGATCACACTTATCATAACACCAAAACTCATCAACCCAAATATTGCGCGTATCTGAGTAGCAGCAATCGGGTCATAACTGCCCATGCCTTTTTTACTTAATATCAAACCAACAGCCTGACCAAGCGCCCCTCCAAAAGCTAACAAAAAACCTTTGAATGGAATGTTAAGTTTCATCTGTCGGTTTGATATTGCAATGACAATACCAGCCATACTGATAACAATTGCAAGAATGTTCAGCGCACTCAAAGTTTCGTCCAGAAAAAACCAACCAATCACAGCCGTTAACATAGGCGCCAGGCTCATAATCAGCGCAGCCGTTCGGGAGCCTATTACCATATAGGATTGAAACAACAATAAATCACCGATAAAAAAACCCACAACCCCCGACAAACCTAACCAAAACCATTGGTATGCAGTAGCATCAGCCGGAAAAATCATTCCACGCGTAAACAAGGTAGTGATACTCAAAAAAACTATCGCCAAAAATAAACGAATAAAATTGACCGATAATGATCCGATTTTATAACCTGCCTTTTCGAAGAACAATGCGCTCATGGTCCAACAAACCGACACCAGAATCCCCGCAATCTCACCAATATGTGTTCCGAACATGTGTTTTTTTTTGCAAAGATAAATCAAGATGAGGGAAATTGGAACAACCCAACTTAAATAATAATGAACAAAAAGAACAACAATAAATCTGCTATATCTCATTAATTAAAAACCCTAAAAGGTGAACGATTTCAATATAAAACGTGCTGATTTTAACCTATCTATCATCTCCCAAATTTTAAGATCTGACCTTTGCATTCCATTCAAATCATCGTTTTTATCTAAAATTGATTTTTTTAAGCAAGTGCCTACCTATTTTTCTAAAACCAGAAATACAGAAACAGTAAATTTATTTATCTTTGTATGCAATTTACAAGACACCAACTACGATGCCCAAAGAAGATTATCTCCTCAAATATCTCGAAAAACTGAGCCGTGTAATTGCAGCCATGCTCGGGCTTCGCGACAAAGGATTCCCCGAAGATGCATTGAAACTAGCCGACGAAACTTACAAAGAACTACTTTCTATTCATCTTGAAGATATCAAAAAAACGCCTTCGGATGAGTTTATCAGAATAATAAAAAAAGAAAACTATACATCAGCCTACATAGAGGCACTCGCTATAATTACAAAAGAAACTGCGGCTTGTTTTGAACAAAAAAACAATATCGAAAATGCACGGATATTTAACGAAAAAGCATTACTTTTGTACAACCTACTAAATGAGAAAGATAAAACCTTCTCTTTCGAGCGTGAATTGATCATTTCGGAGCTTGAAAACAAATTAATCATGTAATACCTGTTTGTGTGCCTTCACCTGTTTTCCCGGGTTTAGCTTTATATTGTCGCAAGTACTAAAACTCTATAAATAAATTAATTTCATGAAAAAACGCACCATTGGTATTCACGAAAAGCTACCCTTGTTACAAAGTTTGCCGCTCAGCTTACAGCACCTGACGGCTATGTTCGGAGCCACTATACTGGTTCCGATTTTATTAGGTATCGATCCGGCCATCGCACTATTGATGAATGGTATAGGCACAATTATTTATTCACTTGTCACCAAAGGTGGCATACCGGCCTATCTTGGTTCAAGTTTTGCATTTATTGCACCAGTCATTTTAATTTCCACAAGCTATGGTGGTTTTTCACACGCACAATCAGGTTTTATTTTCTTCGGACTTTTCTTTATCATCATTTCTTTTGTGGTTCTGAAATGGGGAATCAAATGGATTGATGTTGTAATGCCACCGGCTGTTATGGGTGCCGTTGTGGCTATCATAGGGCTGGAACTTGCTCCTGTTGCTGTTCAACAAGCAGGTCTTGTTCCAACGGCATCAGCAGCCGGACAGGAATTTTCACTCGACACAAACACCGTAATTGTTTCGTTATTTACATTAATGGCCGGAATTTTAGGGACTGTTTTGTTTCGTGGCTTTCTTCAGATCATACCTATTCTTTTAGCAGTCGTTGCAGGCTACATTCTGGCTTTTGTACTCGGCATGGTTGATACTGCTGCTATATCCAATGCCTCATGGCTGGCCTTACCTCAGTTTCAGGCTCCTGTTTACGATACTAATGCAATTTTAATTATAGCCCCTGCCTGTATCGTTGTATTGGCCGAACACATAAGCCACCTGATAGTGACAAGCAACATAACCGGTGAAGATTTAATGAAAAAACCGGGTCTGCACCGCTCATTGTTAGGCGATGGTATTTCCAACGTAATTTCGGGCTTTGCAGGATCTCCTCCAAATACAACTTATGGCGAAAACATTGGAGTTATGGCTATTACACGCGTCTACTCGGTTTGGGTAATTCGTGGAGCTGCCGTTCTTGCCATTCTATTTTCATTTATAGGAAAAATATCAGCAGCCATTTCTACTATTCCTGTTCCGGTAATGGGAGGCATCACTATGCTGCTTTATGGCGTTATAGCAGTACAAGGATTTCGTATGTACGTAGAACAGAAAGTGGATTTTAGCAAAAACCGCAATATGGTACTCGGCGCGATTACATTTGTAATTGGCGTAAGTGGAGCCGCTATCAATATTGGCACTGTGCAGTTAAAAGGAATGGCTTTTGCTGCTGTTGTAGGTGTCGCTCTATCTTTACTTTTCTGGATTTTCGACAAGCTAAAGTTGATGAACGACAATTAGGCTTATGGAAGATATAATAAAAAAAGTTCGCACTGAACTGCAACTGAGTGCTGATGAAAAGACAAAGTTAAGTAGTCAGCATTTCTTCAAAGAAACTATCAAAGCCTACGGAATAAAGACAGCAATAGTAGATGGAATCGCAAAGGAAAACTTTAAGCTTCTGAAAGAACAGAGCAAGGCTGAAATTTTTAATCTATGCGATATCTTATGGCAATCGTCCTACATTGAAGAATCCTTTATTGCCTGCAACTGGACGTACGCTATGCGTAAACAATTTGAACCGAACGACTTTGACAGATTCAGCCGTTGGATAAGTAGCTATGTGAACAACTGGGCATCCTGCGATACTTTTTGTAATCACAACATGGGAGAATTTATAGAAATGTACCCCACTTATCTGAGCGAGTTAAAAAATTTTGCAGGCTCTGACAATAGATGGATGCGGCGTGCTGCAGCAGTTAGTCTGATTCTACCTGCCCGAAAAGGAAAATTCATTCAGGACATACTTGAAATAGCCGACCTATTGCTCACCGATACAGATGATCTCGTTCAAAAAGGATATGGTTGGATGCTTAAAGCTGCCAGTCAGTCTCAACAACAAGTAATTTTTGAGTATGTCATGCAAAACAAAAACAATATGCCCCGCACAGCATTGAGATATGCCATTGAAAAAATGCCTTCTGAACTAAAAAAACAAGCGATGATGAAATAATAAAATCAACCAAAACAGATTTATACACAAAAGAGGCTGCCCCATTATTGAGCAGCCTCTTTATTGATTGATTGTTTGATTTTTCCTGTTACGAAATCTTTTCTATTTCTTCTTGCAGGTTTATTTCAATTCCCTTTTTATCATAAAATTTATATTGCAGAAATCCAAGTTTCTGCGAAGCCATTACTTTACAACCTTTTCCGAATTTAAGTTTCCATTGTAACTTCATCGACATAAGCCCTTTAGAGATATAAGCATCGACATATGGATGAAGATGCAGAGTAAAGTCTTTGATATTCAGCTTACTTACCAAAAAGTCTATTTTATTCTCCAATTGGTCGGTAAACAAAATAGAAGGTTTGGTATGTCCCGTACCAAAACAAGTAGGACATGTTTCTTCAATATCAATATGAATAACCGGACGAACACGTTGTCTGGTCATCTGCATTAGCCCAAATTTACTGAGTGGCAGGATATTGTGTTTTGCTCTATCATTCGACATCATATCGCGCATTCTTTCAAAGAGTTTCTGGCGATTTTCAGTTTCGTGCATATCGATAAAATCGACAACAATAATACCTCCCATATCACGTAACCTGAGTTGACGTGCAATTTCGTCGGCTGCCGCCAGATTCACATCCAGTGCATTGGCTTCCTGACCATTTCCGGCTTTGGATCTATTTCCACTGTTCACATCGATTACATGAAGCGCTTCAGTATGTTCGATAATCAGATAAGCGCCACTTTTGAACGAAACCGTTTTACCAAAAGCTGATTTAATTTGTTTACTTATGCCGAAACTATCGTAAATAGGAGCTTCATCTTTGTAAAGCTTGACTATTTCTTTTCGTTCGGGAGCAATAAGTTCAACATAATCACGGACTTCAGTAAAAACAGCTGCATCATTGACATGAATGTGTTTAAAACTTGGGCTGAATAAATCTCTAATTATTCCAACCGTGCGACCTAATTCTTCTAAAATAAGTGAAACTCCTTTCGATTGTTGAACTTTGGCTATAGCTTCTTCCCAGCGTTTTACCAGAATTTTCAATTCATTATCGAGTTCGGCCACTTTCTTTTCTTCGGCAACAGTACGTACAATAACTCCGAAACCTTTCGGTTTAATACTTTGTATCAGCTGCTTAAGACGAACACGTTCTTCTTCGGTCTTAATCTTTTGCGACACCGACACTTTGTCGGCAAAGGGCATAAGAACCAAGAAGCGACCGGCGATAGATATTTCTGCTGTTAATCTCGGACCTTTTGTCGAAATAGGTTCTTTTGTGACCTGAACCAATATTTCCTGACCTGTTTTTAATATGTCGTTGATTGAACCGCTTTTTTCTATTTCCGGTTGTAATTTAATTTTTTGAATAGCAGGTACTTTTTTTCGGTCGCTAAGTATCTGCGTTGTAAATTGATAAAGAGTATTGAAATTAGAACCTAAATCAAGATAATGTAGAAAAGCGTCTTTTTCGTAACCCACATCTACGAAGGCTGCGTTTAAACCGGGCATAATTTTTTTTACCCTTCCAATGTATATATTACCGACCGCAAATTGTTCTTCACGGCTTTCCTGGTGTAATTCTACAAGGTGTTTATCTTCGAGCAGCGCAATAGATATTTCGGATGACTGAACATCCACTACTAGTTCGCTATTCACTTTTTTCTTTTTTTTAGATAATGATTTTAATATAAAGAAAAAACAAACTTAAAGCCAAGATACAGCTTATAAGTTTGTTTTCTTGGACTTTAAAAAAATTAAAGACCATAAAGACTATTTCTTTTTGTGTCTGTTTTTTCTAAGTCTTTTTTTACGCTTGTGCGTTGACATTTTATGTCGTTTTCTTTTTTTACCGCTTGGCATTTTTTTTTAATTTATGTTGTGAGAAATTTATTTAACAACGCTTACAAAAGTTTTTGCAGGCTTGAAAGAAGGGATATTATGAGCAGGGATAATGATTGTAGTATTTTTCGAAATGTTACGAGCTGTTTTTTCTGCGCGTTGTTTGATAACAAAGCTACCGAAACCTCTTAAATACACATTTTCATTTTTCGCCAATGAATCTTTTACTGTTTCCATAAAAGCTTCTACGGTTGTCAATACAGTGGCTTTATCAATACCTGTATTTTTAGCAATTTCATTTACGATATCTGCTTTAGTCATTTTTGGTAATTTTTAATGAGTTAATAATTATTTATGTTTGATTTATTTACGTCGACTAACGGAGTGCAAATATATTGCTTTTATTCTGATTAAAAAACATTTGCACAATTTTTTTTCAAAAAATGTATTTTTTCTGAATTTTATTTAGTTGTTTTTAGAATTATCAATTCCATTTGGCCTATAGTAAGGTTTCGTCCCAGTATCACGCCTTTACTGTCAATAAATACAGTGGCCGGAATAGCATTAACAGCGTATAATTTTGCGCCTTCGCATTTCCAACCTTTTAAGTCTGAGATATGTTTCCATTTTAATTGTTGTTTCTCGACAGTCGATTTCCAGGCATTCTCATCATCGTCGAGCGACACACCTAAAATTTCAAGTTTATCTCCTTTGTATTTGTCGTAAAAGGCTTTTAATTCGGGTAAGGATTTCATACACGGACCGCACCACGAAGCCCAAAAATCAATCAATACAAATTCGGTTTTCCCTACCAATGAGGACAAAGCAATACTCTCGCCGGCGATGCCTGCAAGCTTAATATCAGTGTATTGTTGCCCTACGGCTGTTTTCTTTTCTATCTGTAGTGCTTCAATAATTTCAGCAACCCTTCCTTTTGCTTTTGTTTCTTGATCCATTAAGGCTATAATAGCCTCTTTTTCCTGTATCGACATTCCATAAAATGATGATTCGAAAATGAATGAACCGGCTATAGTATTTACATTTTCGGTTGAATACCGAATGTCTATCGCAACTTCCTCTTTGTTTAGCTTTTCAATTTCCATTTCTGCATTTTTCTTTGCTTCGGGCAGGGCTGTGCTGTCGTTGAGGGTTTTGTAAATAGTGTCGGCTCGTTCGTACAATTTTTGCTTTTCTGATTGATAGGTTTGAAGTATGTCGTTTTGAGCAGTTCCGTTAACACTCAACATGCCCAAACTATCGATAGAGACATTGATCTTTCCGCTTTCGAACACAAAAGGCTGGCGTATGCGCTCACCCGATGGAAGTTCGCAAAAAATATACGCTATTCTTGCACTATCGCAAACTCCTTCGAACACAAATCCACCGTTTTCTATTTTCACACTATCGGTCGAAACCCACACCCTATTGATACGTTCTTTGATATAAACAGTCTGTCCGTTCATTTCTGCATCGGCAGTTGTACCTTCAATTTTATACTTTGAACTATTGCAACCAATCAACAGAACTACTGATAATAAGGTAAATATGACTTTTTTCATCTTTTACATTTTTAGATTCTAAAAAATAGTTTTGAAAGTCAACCGAATGGTGATAACTTTGCCTGCAAAGATGCAAAATATTTTTAATAAATTACCTATTCTTTAGTCAAATATATCGCATGCAGGGAATTTCAAAAACAATAACAGATTGGTATCGGCAGAACAAGCGCGAATTACCGTGGCGCGACATTAAGGATGCCTACAAAATATGGATCTCGGAAATCATTTTGCAGCAAACCCGCGTCAATCAGGGCATGAATTACTACCTGCGTTTCGTGGAACGTTTTCCCGATGTAAAATCGCTTGCGAATGTTGATGAAGAAGAGGTGCTTAGGTACTGGCAGGGGCTTGGGTATTATTCACGTGCAAGAAATTTACACAAAGCTGCACATCAGATTATGGATCGCCACAACGGAGTTTTCCCAACTGAATTCAGCGATATTATTACGCTGCCCGGAATTGGTGTTTACACCGCCTCTGCAATATCTTCGTTTGCCTACAATCAGCCTTATGCGGTGGTCGATGGGAATGTTTACAGAGTATTGGCCCGCTATTTTGGGATTGAAACTCCTATTGATACTCCAAAAGGCATAAAGCAATTTGCCGAAATGGCCAACGCAATACTTGACCATGAAAATGCAGGTTTACACAATCAGGCATTGATGGAATTCGGAGCCTTACAATGCATCCCTGTTTCGCCCGATTGCCTTAACTGCCCACTAACGTTGAGCTGTAAAGCTTTTGAAAACAAGCTCATCGCAACACTTCCGATAAAAGAGAAAAAAGTAAAAGTAAAGGAACGCTTTTTCAATTATCTTTTTATAAATCTGAATGAGAATACATTTTTACAGAAAAGAACAAATAACGATATCTGGAAAAATTTGTACGAATTTCCATTGATTGAAACGGAAAAACAAATTTCTATCGATGAGCTAACAGCTCACAATGACTTTATTGTGCTATTCAGGGATATTGAAGACATAAATATAAGGAACATATCGGCTCCTGTAAAGCACATACTTACACATAGAATTATTTATGCAACCTTCGTAACAATCGAGATAAGGAGAAGCAACAAACAACTTGAAAAACTAACAAAAACTTCACTATCTGACGTACAAAATTTTGCTGTCTCGCGATTGATTGATCTTTTTCTTCAAAACAGAGACAAATGATGATCTTTTTATGGCACAAAAAAACCAATCAGATTTTCTGACTGGTTTTTTTATGTAAACTACCAATGGTTTATTTGGAAAAAAAATACTTCTGAACCAATGCCTCGAATTCATTATAGTCGCGATATCCAATTTCAGAAACAAAGTTCGATTTGCTATTCACAAAAACAATCGTCGGCATAGCTTCTATTTTGAAAAGTCTTGCTATCTCAGGCTCCTGATCCACATCGATCTTATAAACAAGCAATTTTCCCTTATACTTATTCTGAATGGCTTGCAAATGAGGCGCCAGCATTTTGCACGGACGACACCATACTGCATGAAAATCGAGAATTATGGGTTGATCGCCAATTCTTGTAAAAGTTTTATTTTTAGAAAAATCCCATACTTTTTGTTTAAAAAGCGCTGAATTAAGCTCCAGTATTTTTACATTTTCGGTAGTCTGCGCCGAAACACCAACGCTAATTATTAAACTTAATAGTAATAATTGAAAAGTTTTCTTCATCTTTAAAGTGTTTGTTTTAGTATTGAGTTATCTTTTATTTAATTTTTATATCTGAGCTGAATTCTACCAATACGAATAGTGGCCTTTTCAACATCATTCTGCAGCTTTTTTACATCTTTTTTTAGTATCCAAAAATCATAGGTAGCAGCAATTGCTTTTTTATCCTGATCGGCAAGATAGTAACTGAGTTTTTTTGTCCCTATCAAATCTACCTTTATGCGTTCAGCTTTATGGCTGGCAATAAAAGCAGTTATTCCACTATCAGCTTCATTCTTAAACGTGAGCGTTTCCCAATATGTGCCATCATTGTTGAATGAGTGAAAGTTATCGTCATTTACATTAAGCGTATCGGTTTGAGCAGACAAAGTTCCAATCGAAACTTTCAACGATTTATGGTTCAACTTAGTTCCTACTACGTTGCTTATGACATACAAATCAGCATTTTCATCAACATAACACTTTAAATAGTTACGGGACGTGTTTTGTTCAGTGATTTGTGATTTATAAACAAAATTTCCGAATTCTTGATAAGTTTCGTCTTTCTCAAATTTAAAAGCTTTTTGCAGGGTATCCAGTTCTGCAAGTTTTTGAGGTAAAACGCTGTTAGCATATTCAAGTACCTTTGCACTTTGCCTTCTGAGAATCGTATCTTTCAGAGCGGCAGCAATCTTTCGTTTGGCCACAAGCCTTGGATAGAGAATGTTGACAGTATCAATCTGAAGCAATGCAGCATCATATTCATTTACAGCAATCAGTTGTTCAATATTTTTGAGTTTTTCATCAGCGTTCTTTTCGTCTCTGGCTCTTGAGTTACAAGAATTCAGGAAAACTACACACAGTAAAAGAGCAATAAAAGATAATTTTGTTTGCATCGGGAATAAAAAAAAGTTTTTAGAGTTGAATATCCGGATTAGCATTAAAACATTAGTCCAATTGAAAAATCCATAGCCGAAGGGTAAATTTCAACAGGCATAGTGTAATTGTGCACATTGTCGTTCATATAATTATTACCTACAGCCACATTGGACAAAGCCAATTTATAATTGATTTCGCCAAATAATTTTAAGCCTTTATAAATGGTGTAACTGGTACCAATACCAAAAAAACATCCTACCGTACTGGGCGAAGTAAGAGCAAGAATATTCATTTCAGGCACTTCGGTATCGGGCAGAGTGGACTTGTGTACTTCGTTTGCCGAAAGAATAAACCCTGCGGTTGCACCTGTCTGCACATAATAACTCATTTTATCAAACGCTGGTGTATTTATTCTCAACCCAAGCGGAATTTCAATCTGCGAATAGTTGAGTTTGTAATTACTTCTGTTTGTTGGAGTATTTAAGGATTGATTATCGAAAACATAACCTCCAAAAGCATTGTAGCTGACCCCCGACACAATAGACAGCAACGAATTAATCTCGTACTGAGCCACAATGCCTACACCGTATTTTAAAGTTGCTCCATCGGCCTGCGCGTCGTTATGATTTACTTTTAGCCAGGAAACTGAAGGAGATATTCTGACACCAAAAGAAACATCCTCGAAATTTATTTTTGAAAAATCAACAGACTGATCCCGATCACCTCTGAACTGTGCCTGAAGATGAACTGATATAAAAATGAAGATTGCTAATATAACTTTCTGTTGCATGGTCATATATTTTATATGGTTGATATTTTTTGCAAATTTAATTGATTTTTTTGAGAGGCTAAACACTTCTGTTTTTTTATATTATCTCAACTGTTTTCAGGCTGGTATTCAGCCACGAATCAAACCTTATGAATTGAAACGGTATAAGCAACTTAAAATTGATCTAAAAGTCTTACAAAAATGATTCCACTTTCAGTATAAAACGAAAAGAAAAACAGAAATGTTTTTTCAGTGATTTTGCCAATATTAATATAAATTGAATATCTTTGCATATGGAATCATTTCAAAAACAGCTTTTAAATGTTGAGTAGTATTAAACAGACATTTTTATTTATCTCCATTTGTTGTTTGCTTTCTTCGTGCATCACAGCGAAAAAAGTAAACTACCTACAACCACCTGATTTTTACATTCCATCCTATAAAGATAGTATAACATTTGAAGATTACAAATTACGGGTAGGCGACCGGCTTTTCGTAAAAGTGTATTCGACCGACGAAAAAACGAATATACTTTTCAACGGAATGACAAACAATTCGCAAATGATGCTTTCAGGAACAGGTTCAGCCAGTGATTTATACACTTATCTTGTTGAAAAAAACGGTTCAATTACTTTCCCAATGATAGGCGAAATTCAAATGACCGGCCTTACACTCCGTCAGGCCACCGCTAAGCTTGAAAAGGCCATCGAACCAATTTTCAAATACAGCTCTGTTGAAATGCACATTACTAACAGGTTCTTCAGCGTGTTAGGTAGTGGAAAATCAGTATTCATAGCCATGCCGCAGGAAAAAATAAATATATTTAAAGCTCTTGCAATGGCCGGTGATATCGGCATTTACGGCGACCGGAAAAGGGTGAGACTAGTAAGAGAAACCGACAAAGGCTCGACGGTGAAGACATTCGACATCAGAAGTGCTGACATCATTCATTCAGAGTTCTTTTACATTCAACCTAATGACATTATTTATATCCAGACTGTAAACGAGAAATTTTTCAGTATCACAAACCTACCCGGTTTTATTTCGACAGCGATTTCTACATTTTCGTTTGGAGCATTGGTATATAATCTATTAAGTACACCTGCTTCGACGCCCGAAACCACAACTCCTTAAAAACGTTGCGAATAAAAGGTGAAGCGAACAAAAACATGTATATGAATTAAATTTATGAGTAAAAATTTTTACATATTCCTCTTCCTCTTGCTAACAATTACCATGACTTCGTGTTATAACTACAGAAGTATCGGATTGCTACAGGAGAAAAATGCATCTCTTCCGAAGTATAAAGAATCGGAATATGTAGATTATCGCATCAGAGTGAACGATGAAATTATTTATCGTTTAATGACTTCGGACGTAACAATATCAAAACTAATTTCATCAGACAATTCCGGTTCGTCGCAAAACATGATCTCCTATAGAGTTTATCCGGATGGTACAATAGACCTGCCATTCGTAAAAGGAATTCACGTAGAAGGACTTACTCTGAATGAAGCTTCGAAAGCAATTGAATTGAGATTTAAGGAACTCATTCCTGATGCAGCAGTAAAACTTTCATTAGCCAACAAAACCTTTACTGTAATTGGCGAAGCCGGAACAGGAGTTTATTATATCACCCGCGATAAATTTAATATCTATCAGGCACTTTCGATGTCGGGAGAATTAAATCATGCCGGGGATTACAAACGTGTAAGAATATTGCGTGAAAAAGGCAATGGCACTCAGGTGCTTGAATTTGACATCAGGCCCCGCAGTTTAATTGGGTCTGAGTATTATTATATATATCCAAACGATATTATCTATGTTCAGAGAGCATCCTCGAGTTTTTACAAAATCGAAAATAGCTGGAGTAGCTTTATGGTGATAATGTCCTCATTATCGCTTTTATTTACTGTACTATATTACGGAAATCTTTAATAATTATCTCTATTTGCATGCTGGGTTTTAACTCAAAGTATTTACCCTAAAACCATATAAATTATGGATCAGAACAAAACAGATAAACCTTTCAATGATGAAGAAGGCTCTAACTTCGACATCATGGAGTGGGTGCACAATTTTCTACACTACTGGTATTTATTTGTAATCGGTGTAATTATTTCCCTGGGACTGGCCTACCTGCAAAACCGAAAATGGCTGCCATCCTATAAAACATCGGGGACAATGATCATTGAAGAATACCGGACATCGAGCAGTACGCAAGCTCTGATGCAGGGCTTCGGCGTACAAGCAGGATACAAAAATGTTGACAACCAGGTTATTATGCTTGGGTCATACGATCTGATTTCGAAAGTAGTGGATAGTCTGCCCCAGTTGAAGGTAGAATACATTTCGAAAGGAAAATTCAAAACCCGTAATCTTTATAACACTTCGCCTATACGGATTCAGTCAGACTACATAGCTCCTGTAGCCATCAATCTTATGTTTAAAATCAACCTGAATGCCAATGGCACTTATACCATAACTGCAGATGATGATAAACGGTTTAAGGAATTCAGGGCCGAAGGTAGAATTGGTGAGCATCTCATGACCAAACTATTTTACATCACCGTCGAAAATACTAACAGCTACTACAGCAACGGCGAACTGTATTTCCTTTTCCGCGACAAAGAATCGTTGGTAGCCGACTTTTCTTCGCGACTTGGATTTCAATATGTTGTTGAAGGTTCGTCTGTACTCGAAATTTCATTAGTTGGCGAAAATCCCGACAGGGATATTGACTTCATCAACAAGCTGGCGCAAACATTCTTACTTAATAATCTTGACCGGAAAAACGATGCTGCCAATAAAACAATTAACTTTATCGATACCCAATTAGCAAACATACAGCAGTCTCTTTCAGTATCTCAGGACGAGTTAACCAATTTCAGACAACGAAACCAGATCATCGATGTATCAAGTCATACGGGCGAATTACTCGGAAAAGCGACACAATACGACAGCGAACTTTCGGCGCTAAAATTACGGGAGACCTACCTTAACTATCTATCCAACTACCTAAAAACCAACTTGGAAGATGGTTCCGTAGTAGCTCCTTCGAGTTTAGGTTTAAATGAACCAATGTTGATGTCGCTGGTACAGCAAATCAACGATTTAAATCTCAAAAAAAGCGAACTCAGCGAAAAGAATTTTTATTATGCCAAATACACACGCGACATTGAAAACGTGAAAACAGCTATCCATGAGGTAGTCAGAAGTATGCGGGCCGGTATTCAGATTGAAAAAAATGATTTCAACAACAGGAACGCGAAGGTACAATCCGAAATTAATCAATTGCCATCCAAAGAGTTGGAAATGATTTCGATTGAGCGCAAGTACAAGATGGATGATAATTATTACACTTTCTTTTTACAGAAACGTGCTGAAGCCGAAATTCTTAAATCGTCCAACACTCCCGACAACAACATACTTGATACTGCTCGTATAATGAGTATTACCAATGGTGGAACCAAATCAAAGACAACAATGATGTTCCTTCTGTTCGGCATCATGATACCTGCATTGATTGTTGTGCTGAAAGAATTACTCAATAACACAGTAAGATCGAGCAAGGACATAGAAAAAAACTCGGAATTTCAGGTCATTGGTATGATAAGGCACACTCAGTCATTCGACACCTTGCTTGTCGCCAAAAATCCACGGTCGGCGTTTACCGAAGCATTTCGCGTAATTCGTACGCGCATAGAATTTATTGTGCAGCGCAAGAAAAACATAATGATAATGATCACCTCTGGAGAATCCGGAGATGGCAAAACATATTTCGGTATCAATTTGGCCGGCATCTATGCAATGTCCAGTGCCAAAACAATATTGGTGGATATGGACATACGGAAACCAAGTGTAAACGGACGTTTCAACATCACAAGCACCGAAGGAGTTACAAATTATTTGATAGGCCAGTGCGAACTTGAAGATGTGATTCTACGTTTGCCAGGAGTAGATTACGATATTTTGCCGGCTGGTACTGTACCACCCAACGCCGGCGAACTTATCAGATCCGAAAAATTACTTGACATGTTTGCAATCCTGAGAAAACAGTACGATTTTATTATTGTCGATACAAGCCCGATCGGCATTGTAGCCGATGCTTATTCGTTAGCGCAGATTTCAGATGTAAATCTTTATGTTGTGCGTAACGAAAAAACAAGCAAAACCGTACTTAAGAAAATAACTGCCCAGCTGAAAGCCGATAATATCAACAATATATTTACAATAATGAACGATGTGTCGACCGAAGAAAATAAGTATTCAAAGTATTATTCAAAAAAATATACTTACGGATATAATAGTTACGGTTATATGTCAGGATCAAAAACCAATAAAAAAAGTGATTTATCCGATAAGTATTTCCAATACTACGAGGACGATAGAGATTTATGATTTGAAAATTAAAAAATATTTATATAAACCAAATGAAAAAAGTTGCATTAATTACCGGAATTACCGGACAGGATGGTGCTTATTTAGCTGAATTGTTGCTAAAAAAAGGATATGTAGTACACGGACTTAAACGTCGCTCATCACTTTTCAATACAGATAGGATTGATCATTTGTATCAGGATCCACATGTCGACGATCGAAATTTAATTTTACATTATGGCGACATGACTGATTCGATGAACCTTACCCGGATTATTCAGGAAACACAACCCGACGAAATATATAATTTAGCGGCTATGAGCCATGTGAAGGTAAGTTTTGATACTCCCGAATATACAGCCAATGCCGATGGAATAGGAACATTACGCATATTGGAAGCCGTTCGCTTACTCGGACTTGTGGAGAAAACACGTATTTATCAGGCATCTACCTCCGAATTGTATGGTTTGGTACAGGAGGTTCCTCAAAAAGAGAGTACTCCATTCTATCCACGTTCGCCCTATGCAGTTGCCAAAATGTATGCCTATTGGATAACAGTAAACTACCGCGAAGCCTACAATATGCATGCAAGTAACGGTATATTATTTAATCATGAATCGCCGTTGCGGGGCGAAACTTTTGTTACACGAAAAATCACCCGCGCAGCTGCCCGCATTGCCATGGGGATGCAGGAAAAATTATTTCTCGGCAATCTTTCATCGCAGCGCGACTGGGGACATGCCAAAGATTATGTAAGAGCAATGTACCTTATTTTACAACAAGATACACCCGATGATTACGTGATTGCAACCGGAATCACTACAAGAGTGCGGGAATTTGTGCGCATGGCATTTGCCGAAATTGGTATCGAAATTAAGTTCGAAGGCGAAGGAGTCAACGAAAAAGGATATATCAATTCGGTAGATGAAGCCCGCTTTACTGAAAGCGTAGGAAAGGAATTTCTTGATAACATTAAATCTGTAAAAAATGCTGTTATCGAAGTGGATAGCGCTTATTTCAGACCTACCGAAGTGGAACTACTCATTGGAGACGCCACAAAATCGCGAACAAAACTTAACTGGACACCCGAATATGACCTGAAATCGCTCGTAGAAGACATGATGCGTTCCGACGTTAAGATCATGAAAAAAGAAACTTATCTGAAAGAAGGTGGATTCAGAATATTAAATTATTTTGAATAAACCGACAATCGGAAAATGAGATTTTAAACACATCGCGATCTTAAAAAGAAAAAAAAATGGATAAAAACGCAAAAATTTACATTGCCGGCCACAATGGTATGGTAGGTTCGGCAATAAAACGCAATCTGGAATCCAAAGGTTACAACAATATTGTTACACGTTCGTTTTCCGAACTTAATTTACTTAGCGAAACCCAAGTCATCGATTTTTTTGATGCTGAACAACCGGAATATGTGGTGCTGGCTGCGGCAAAAGTAGGTGGAATAGTTGCCAACAACACTTATCGTGCTCAGTTTATCTACGAGAATCTGATGATTCAAAATCATGTCATTCATCAAAGTTATACACACGGGGTAAAAAAACTTCTTTTTTTGGGTTCATCCTGCATCTATCCCCGGATGGCAGAGCAACCTATCCTGGAAGAAGCGCTGCTCACCGGTTTGCTTGAACAAACAAATGAACCTTACGCCATTGCCAAAATTGCCGGTATCAAAATGTGCGAAGCCTATCATGCCCAATATGGCTGTAATTTCATTTCGATAATGCCTACAAATCTGTACGGAAAAAATGATAATTACGACCTTGAGAAGTCACATGTACTTCCAGCATTGATTCGTAAAATGGTATTGGGTAAATACCTGAGTGAGAAGAAGTGGGACGATATTCGTACCGATCTGAACAATTTACCTATCGAAGGTGTAAATGGTTCTTATAGCGAAGATGTAATTCTGAAAGTATTCGAGAAATACGGAATAACTGAAAAAGACAATACTGTCACCATCAATTTATGGGGAACGGGTGCTCCATTGCGCGAGTTTCTGCACGTCGACGACATGGCCGATGCAAGCGTATTTCTGTTATTGAACTATGATGCTCCCGACACTACCCCATCGCATATAAATGCTGGATCAGGCGTCGATCTTTCTATTCGCGAACTATCAGAAATCGTTCGGAAAGCGGTTGGATATAAGGGTGACATTTTCTGGGACAGCTCTAAACCCGATGGAACACCCCGAAAACTGATGGATTCATCCCGTTTACATAATTTAGGCTGGAAACCATTGATAAGTCTCGAAAATGGAGTAAAAAGAGTTGTTGCCAATTATTTAAACGAAGTTTTAAATTAATTTTAAGAATGAATATAGCTATTGTTGGAACCGGATATGTAGGCTTGGTATCGGGAACTTGTTTTGCCGAAATGGGTATTGATGTCACTTGTATCGATATTGATGCAAAAAAAATTCAAAATCTAAAAAAAGGAATCATTCCTATCTATGAACCCGGACTCGAAGATATGATTCTGCGGAATGTAAAAGCCGAAAGATTACACTTCACAACCAAAATAACTGATGTTTTAGACAATGTACAGGTGATATTCAGCGCTGTAGGAACTCCTTCGGGCGAAGATGGCAGTGCTGATTTAAAGTATGTGCTTGAAGTGGCGCGTTCCATTGGTCAGCACATGAAAAAATACATATTGCTGGTAACCAAAAGCACCGTTCCCGTAGGAACTGCCCGTTTGGTACGCCATACAATTCAGGAAGAGCTTGATAAAAGAGGACTTGACATTGATTTTGATGTAGCTTCCAACCCCGAATTTCTGAAAGAAGGTGATGCCATTAAAGATTTTATGAGCCCTGACCGGGTGGTGGTAGGTGTCGAAAGCGAAAAGGCAAAAGAAATGATGACAAAACTCTATCGTCCTTTTTTGCTGAACAATTTCAGGGTCATTTTCATGGATATTCCTTCGGCTGAAATGACCAAATATGCAGCCAATGCCATGCTTGCAACACGTATTAGTTTTATGAACGACATAGCCAATTTGTGTGAATTGCTGGGCGCCGATGTAAACATGGTTCGCAAAGGAATAGGCACAGATGTACGAATTGGCAGTAAATTTCTGTATGCTGGCATTGGTTATGGTGGGTCGTGTTTTCCTAAAGATGTGAAAGCACTGATTCAAACAGCCGAGCAAAATGGTTATGACCTGAAAGTGCTCAAAGCGGTGGAGGAAGTAAATGAACGCCAAAAACGTATACTTTTCAGTAAATTGCTCAAGCATTTTGGAAATGCTATAGAAGGAAAGACCATAGCAGTGTGGGGATTGTCATTTAAGCCAAACACAGATGATGTGCGCGAAGCACCATCGCTGGTACTTATAAAAAAGCTACTGAAAGCCGGTTGCAAAATACGCGTTTTCGACCCTGTTGCCATGCCTGAAGCCCAAAAAGCATTCGAACGATTAGGTTTCAAAGTGGATGGAAACATCTGTTTTGCAAACGATATTTACGATGCCGTTTTGGATGCAGATGCTTTGATGCTTGTTACAGAGTGGAAAGAGTTCAGGATGCCAAGCTGGGGAGTAGTCCGGAAAAGTATGAAAGGTAAGATCATTCTTGACGGACGAAATATATATGATGCTGACGAACTTACAGACTACGGATTTACATATGACTGTATCGGTGGTTGATTCAAGATACTAAATTCAGCATAAACCTTTAGTTTCCACACAAGTTGCTTGCTAAAGGTTTTTTTCGTTTTAGCTCTTTGATTTTCAAACCTAAATAGTCAAAAAATTGTTACATGATTAAAACAAAAATTTATGAATTATAAAATTGCCTTTTTCGACACAAAACCATACGATGAAGTCTCATTTAATCAGATAAATCAGAAATTCGGGTTTGAAATTAAATACTTCAAAGGACATTTAAACATCAACAATGTTCCACTTACAAAAGGGTTTGATGCAGTTTGTATTTTTGTAAATGCAGTTGCCAATGCCGAAGTGATTGATGAACTAGCTAAAAACGATGTTAAAGTTATTGCGTTGCGCTGTGCAGGTTACAATAATGTGGATCTGAATGCAGCGAAAAACAGAATAAAAGTGGTAAGAGTACCAGCCTATTCGCCTTATGCTGTAGCCGAACATACACTTGCTTTAATGCTGACACTGAACCGTAAAACTCACAAAGCCTACAACCGTACCCGTGAAGGAAACTTTGCTTTGAACGGTCTGATGGGTTTCGATATGCACGGAAAAACTGCCGGAATCATTGGAACAGGCAAAATTTCGAAAATTCTTATTCAAACCTTAAGAACCATGGGACTTAAGGTGTTGGCCTATGATATTTTTCCGGATTATGCATTCGCCGAAAAATATGAAATTGAATACTGCAGTCTTGATTATTTATACGCCAATGCTGATATTATTTCGCTTCACTGCCCATTAACTAAAGATACTGAATATATTATCAACGAAACATCAATTGCAAAGATGAAAAACGGTGTTATGATCATCAATACCGGACGCGGAAAACTTATCGACACACATGCACTGATTCAAGGACTTAAAAGTAAGAAAATTGGCGCAGCCGGACTTGATGTTTACGAAGAAGAAAGTGAGTATTTTTTCGAAGATCGCTCCAACAGGGTTATGGATGACGACATTCTTGCACGCTTACTATCGTTCAACAATGTGATTGTGACTTCGCATCAGGCATTCTTCACACAAGAAGCAATGCACAATATTGCCGAAACTACCCTGCAGAACATTCAGGATTTTATTGATGAGAAACCACTTGTAAACGAGGTGACTGTATAAAAACGCGTTTTAATAAAGTATAAATACAGCTTTCGAATTGCCCTGCAATATCGAAAGCTGTATTTTTTTTCCGCAAGATTCTTCTTTATTTTTTAATGCATTTATATTTAATAACATATAGCTGCAATCTGACATCTAATTATTTCGTATCTTTGTCGACGTGTATAAATTGTAAGCCAGTTTTTTTATTTTGCAAAAGACGCAACTGTTATTCAACCTCTTATGACGGCAAAGAAATTATTTACCCTTATATTTTCTATTTTTTATTTTTCAGTTTTGCTTTGGTCCGAAGTACCTGAAGATTACAGATTTGTAAAAACCTGGAAATTGGCAGACAAATTCGGGCGGGTTGACTCTGTCCGTGTAGATACGGCTCATTTGAATTTTCAGGACGATAATGCTATCGACAAATTCAGCATTGCCAATTCGTACAATGGTAATTTGGGCTCGCCTATACAATCGAAAATATATTTCGATCGTCCTGAGATGAGTGATTTTATGTTTTTCAACACCTATTATCCATACATTACACAAATAGAAACTTCGACGTTTTACAATACAAAAACGCCGCTCAGCATTATCAAATACCTTAGTGGTGGTTCCAATTACCGCAAAGAGGAAGAAATAGGCTTTATGTTTACGGCAAATGCCAACAAACGGCTCAACTTTGGTACCACGCTCGACTACATTAGCGCAAAAGGAGAATACAGCAAGCAATCTGCTAAGCGATTTGCCGGAAGTATCTTCGGATCCTACGATGGAAAACGCTATTCAGCAATAGGATTATTATCGACAAATAACCTGAGAAATTACGAAAATGGAGGGATAACAGAAACTGATTATCTGACCAACCCGGCCAAAACATCTGTTAAGCCAATTAACATCCCTGTAAAAATGCTCGACAATGTAATGTCAAATTACAGGCATTCTCAAATTTATTATAATCAGCAATTTAGCTTGGGATTCGAGCGTCCGGCGAAGGGATCGAAGGACACAACAAAAATGGAATTTATTCCCGTTACACGCTTTGCACACAGTATCAGGATAGACGATATGCGAAAACGCTATTTCGAAAACTCTGTGCAAAAGGCCTATTACGATAGCACCTATCTGGACCTAAAACAAACCAACGATACCGCTGCATTACAGAAAATGACGAATCGCTTTTCGATAAGCTTAGCTGAGGAATTTAACAAGTGGATGCGTTTCGGACTCACGGCTTATGTCGAAAATGATTTTGAAAAGTATACTTTCACCCCGGACACACTATTGCAGCACCAAACGGAATCGAACACAAGAGTCGGTGCCATACTATCAAAAGAGTTAGGGCAAAAATTCACTTACATGTTTTTAGGCGAAATAAACCTTGTGGGCTACAAAATGGGAGATTTCAATCTTGAAACCCAAATAGGAAGTTCATTCAGGCTTTTGAAAGACACAATATCCATCAGGGCAAAAGGCTTTATGCGCAATAGTGAGCCTTCATTTTTTTTACAAAACTATCAGTCGAATCACTTTAGATGGAGTAATAATTTCGATAAAACATTCCGAACGCATATCGGTGGTACCTTTGCAATACCAACGCGCTCATTCTCTTTGGATGTAAACGTGGAAAACATAACCAATCAGATTTATTTTGACACCCTGGCTTTACCTTCGCAATTCGATGGTAATATTCAGATTGTATCAGCTCAACTCAAACAGGATTTCAGGTTAGGAAAATTCACGCTCGAAAACAATGTGGTATATCAACTCACCTCCAATCAGGATGTAATTCCGCTGCCAATGCTGACCCTGTATCACAATTTGTATTTTCACGACAAATGGTTCAAAGTACTCAGTGCGCAGTTTGGCGCCAATGTGCGCTACCATACAGCATATTACGCTCCGGCTTATATGCCCGCCACCGGACAGTTTTATAGCCAGGACGAAATGAAAATAGGAAACTATCCTGTCGTTAATGTGTATGCAAATTTTCACCTGAAAAGGACGCGATTTTTCGTAGAGTACTATCATGTGAACCAATTATTTATGAAAGGTGTTTATTATTCAATGCCTTATTATCCCATTAATCCGGCAATGCTAAAAATAGGATTAACATGGAACTTCTACGATTGATTGTAACACGATAAAATAGAAGATACAACATGAAAAAACAAAAAATTAGTATCGTTGTAGTTGCTGTTCTTGTGATAGTTGTAGCTTTGGTTGTTATTATTCGAAATACAAATTCAAAAATTCACGATTTACCAGAGCTCATAGCATCGGGAAAACTTACAGTGGTGACCGATAGCAGCAGCAATGGTTTTGCCTTGCAAAAAGATAGTGTTTTTGGTTTCCAATATGAAATTGTAAAAGCATTTGCCGATAGTCTGGGTTTGGAATTGCGTATCTCGAAACAAAACGATGCTCAAAAAGCAATCAACGAACTGTTGAATGGCGAATTTGATATCATTGCCAACACAATGCCGGTAACCACCGATTATCCCGAAGGAGTTGTTTTCAGCAAACCTCTGATGACCTCTAAATTAATATTAGTTCAAAAACTACCGGACGACTCCCTTGCCGAAATACCTATTAAAAAACAGTTTGAGCTAGGGAATGACACCATTTACCTGTCGCGAAATTCGATATTTAAAGCCCGGATTCAAAATCTTTCGAATGAAATTGCAGAGGAGATTCACATCGAGGAAATCAACAATGTAAGCGTTGAAACAATGGTAAAACTTGTGTCTACCGGAAAAATTAAAAACACTGTTTGTACCGAAGAGCAAGGGCTAAAACTTAAAAAACTGTACAACAATATTGATATATCATTAGCATTGGGGTTCAATCAGCACTACAGTTGGGTTGTGAACTCAAAATCGCCTCTATTGCTTGAAAAGCTAAACGCTTTTCTTTCTGATTTTATTGGCAGCGAAGCTTATTGGAAACTATACAGCAAATACTTTTGAGAACAAGCTTTAAAGCGCAAATCAGAACTTGGCAACAGCATTTCAAATTCATAAAAGAAACCGGACACTAGAACTCATGTTGATTTTGATCGACTAAAAAAAAACGAAGAATTATGCCATTAAATATCCCCATAACACTTCCGGCAGTGGATGTGCTGCGCGAAGAAAACATATTCGTGATGGATTCGGAACGTGCTTCGAATCAGGAAATCAGACCACTGAAAATTGTAATTTTAAATTTAATGCCGATTAAAATTACTACCGAAACAGACCTCATCCGTTTGTTGTCCAATTCACCATTACAAATTGAAATCGACTTTTTACATATGGAAACCCATTGTTCGAAAAATACACCGATCGAACATTTAATGGCTTTTTACAAAACTTTCGACGAAATCAGTAAAAGCAATTACGATGGAATGATAATAACCGGCGCACCGGTGGAGCAACTCGACTTTGAAGAAGTAAATTACTGGCCCGAAATAACAAAAATTTTCGATTGGGCACGTACGCATGTTACTTCAACATTTCATATCTGCTGGGCTGCTCAGGCTGGGTTGTATTACCATTACGGAATACCTAAATATCCATTGGAGAAAAAAATGTTTGGCGTATTTGAGCATTTCAACAACAATCCTCAATGTCCGATTTTCAGGGGATTCGACGATGTATTTTATGTTCCTCACAGCCGACATACCGAAGTCCGTTCAGAAGACATTCTGAAACATCCGGACCTGACCCTGCTTTCGGAATCGGAAGAGTCTGGTGTTTACATGGTTATGGCCCGTAACGGCCGCGAATTTTTCATCACCGGACATTCAGAATATTCGCCGCTTACACTCGACGAAGAATATAAACGCGACATAGCCAAGGGATTACCCATTCAGATGCCACAAAACTACTACCGCAACGACAATCCTGAAAACGAACCAGTGGTTCGTTGGAGAAGTCATGCCAACCTCCTGTTTTCAAACTGGCTGAACTACTTTGTTTATCAGGAAACTCCTTACGACCTGGAGAAAATACATTAAAATCTTAATAATTCGCACATCAAAATGTACGCATTCATGATGTGTGAATTAAATTTATATATGCAGAACATTGAACTTCTTTCTCCCGCAAAAAACCTTGAATGTGGATTGGCAGCTATCAATCATGGCGCTGATGCAGTGTACATTGGAGCCGCTCAGTTTGGGGCACGGGCAGCTGCCGGAAATTCCATCGAAGATATTGAAACACTTGTAAAATATGCTCATCAATATCGTTCGAAGGTTTTTGTGGCGCTAAATACCGTACTTACCGATGATCAGCTCGAAGGTGCCGAGCAATTGATTCATCAGATTTACAATGCCAATGCCGATGCATTGATTGTTCAGGATATGGGTATTCTTCAAATGAACTTACCTCCTATCGCTTTGCACGCCAGCACCCAAACCGATAACCGTTCGGTTGAAAAAGTAAAATTTCTGCAGAATGCCGGATTTTCGCGCGTTGTGTTAGCACGTGAATTATCGTTGAAGCAGATTTCTGAAATATCGGCAGCAACAAATGTGGAGCTGGAAGCATTCGTACACGGAGCTTTGTGTGTGAGTTACAGTGGTCAGTGTTATATAAGTCAGGCCATGTGCGGACGCAGCGCTAACCGCGGACAATGCGCACAGTATTGCCGCCTGCCTTATCAACTGCTGGATGCTGAAGGAAACATACTCGTAAAAAACAAGCATTTACTTTCGCTGAAGGACCTTGATTTATCGGCACATTTAGAAGAATTAATTCAAGCCGGAGTTATGTCGTTCAAAATTGAAGGTCGCCTGAAAGACGCTGATTATGTAAAAAACGTGACTGCGTATTACCGAAAAAAATTAGATGCAATTCTCGAAGGCAATGATCAATATAAAAAAACATCGTCAGGAAAAACTACTTTCTTTTTCGAACCCAATCCTGAAAAAAGTTTCCGCCGCAACGCCACCGATTATTTTTTGCACGAGCGTCATGCCGGCATTTATCAACCCGAAACACCAAAATCGCTGGGTGAACCAATAGGAAAAGTAACCTATATAGGTCGTAACTTTTTTGAAATGCACAACGGACATCTATTAAACAACGGCGATGGACTCTGTTTTATAAACAAGCATAACGATTTAACCGGTTTCAGGGTGAATCGCGTGGAGCGCAAACAAATTTTCCCGGCCGATATGCCCCGCATGGACATTGGCGCTATGCTGTACCGTAATCAGGATCAGGCCTTCGAAAAACAGATGAAGGGTAAAACCGCAGAACGAAGGATAGGGCTGGATGTACTTTTCAAAGAAGTTGAAAGCGGTTTTTCCATTCGCTTGACTGATGAAGATGGAATTTCGGCTGACATTCAGTTTAATGCTGAGAAGAAACCGGCTTTAAAACCTGAAAGTGTCGACAGCAATATCCGTCAGCAACTTTCGAAAATGGGCAACAGCATATACGAACTTCGTAATATTGAAACAGAAATGACAGCTCCCTGGTTTTTCCCTGCTTCGCAGCTGAGCGAGTGGCGCAGAATAGCGGTTGAATTGCTCGACGAAGTAAGAACAGGTGCTTACGTGGCTGAAACGGCTAAAACAGACTTAAAGACTGAATTTCCACTGAAAAAACTGACGTATCTGGGCAATGTAACCAATCATTTGGCCCGAACCTTTTATCTGGAACACGGTGTGGAAGAAATTATGCCCGGATTTGAAGTGAAAGCTATGAAAGGCGTACCTTTGATGTTCACCAAACATTGTATAAAATATGAAATGGGATGGTGTCCGCGCGAAGGGAAAAAATCTGAATTGAAAGAACCGTTCCGACTCAAAAACAACGATCAGGAATATGAGCTCAGGTTCGATTGCAAAAAATGCGAAATGCATGTTTTTGCGGCATCAACGCCAGTTGCTAATGGTTGAAATAAAACCCCAACCTGCCAAACAGCAACACAAATCAATCGTTTTATTATAATCCTTATTTACAAATAAGAACTCCCCAAAATGAGCAAAGGCTGACCCGATAATCGGATCAGCCTTTATTCATTGACTGGAATTAAATTTTCTATGTTTTAGAAAATTAGTATTTTAGAGCAGCCTGAGCAGCAGCCAAGCGAGCGATAGGCACGCGGAATGGCGAACAACTTACATAATTCAGGCCTGTGCGGTGGCAGAATTCAACCGATGATGGCTCACCTCCATGCTCACCACAAATACCTACTTTCAGGTCAGGGCGAACTGAACGTCCTTTTTCTGTAGCCATTTTCACCAACTGACCTACACCGTTTTGATCAAGTACCTGGAAAGGATCTTCTTTCAGAATTTTCTTTTCGAGGTAGATAGGCAAGAACGAAGCAATATCGTCGCGTGAATAACCGAAAGTCATCTGGGTTAAGTCATTAGTACCAAACGAGAAGAATTCAGCTTTTTCGGCAATACGATCGGCAGTTAATGCTGCACGTGGAATTTCGATCATAGTACCTACCTTGAATTCAATGCTGTCGCCTTTTTCGGCAAACAGAGCAGCTGCTGTTTCGCGAATAATTTTATCCTGTTCGTTGAACTCGAATTTGATACCTACCAATGGCACCATGATTTCTGGTTTAGCAACAATACCTTTGGCTTTCAATGCTAACGCAGCACCAAGAATAGCGCGGGTTTGCATTTCGGTAATTTCAGGATAAGTATTTCCCAAACGACAACCACGGTGACCCAACATTGGGTTTTGTTCGTGCAAAGCATCAACACGTTGTTTGATAACTTTGATAGAAACACCCATAGCTTCGGCCATTTCCTGCTGACCTTTTTCGTCGTGAGGAACAAATTCGTGCAATGGAGGATCGAGCAAACGAACAGTCACCGGACAGCCTTCCATAGCTTCGAAAATACCTTCGAAGTCGGCTTGCTGGTAAGGAAGAATTTTGGCTAGTGCAACGCGACGACCTTCAACATTTTCGGCCAAAATCATTTCGCGCATAGCTTTAATTTTTTCACCTTCGAAGAACATGTGTTCGGTACGGCAAAGTCCGATACCGGTAGCGCCAAATTTACGAGCCACCTGAGCATCGTAAGGAGTATCAGCATTGGTACGAACAGCCATTTTTGTATATTTGTCGGCCCAGGTCATCAGTTCAGCAAAGTCGGCATCCAACTCAGCTTCCATAGTAGCTACTTTTCCTAAGAAAATGTCACCTGTAGAACCATTCAACGAAATATAGTCGCCTTCTTTTACAACAAGACCATCTACTTCCATTGTTTTGGTAGCATAATCTATTTTCAGAGTACCTGCACCCGAAACGCAACATTTACCCATACCGCGAGCCACAACAGCTGCGTGAGAAGTCATACCGCCACGAGCAGTCAAAATTCCCTGAGCAGCAGCCATACCAGCTAAATCTTCAGGAGAAGTTTCAACACGAACCATGATTACTTTTTCGCCATGTTGTGCCCACTCAGCAGCATCGTCGGCATTGAAAACAACACGTCCCGAAGCCGCTCCCGGAGATGCAGCCAATCCTTTGGCAATCAATTTAGCTTCTTTCAATGCTTTTTTGTCGAATACCGGGTGAAGTAATTCATCCAAGCGGATAGGATCAACGCGAAGGATGGCTGTTTTTTCATCAATCATTCCCTGACGAAGCATATCAACAGCAATTTTCACCATTGCAGCACCTGTACGTTTACCATTACGGGTTTGCAGGAACCACAATTTACCTTCCTGTACGGTAAATTCCATATCCTGCATGTCTTTATAGTGATTTTCGAGTTTTGTTTGGATAGCGTCCAGTTCTTTATAAATAGAAGGCATTGCTTCTTCCATCGAAGGATATTTTGCAACACGTTCAGCTTCGGGAATATCGGCCAGTACTGCCCAACGTTGCGAACCTTCTTTTGTAATTTGTTGTGGAGTACGGATACCGGCCACTACATCCTCGCCCTGTGCATTGATCAGGTATTCTCCAATAAAAATGTCTTCACCTGTAGCAGCATCGCGGCTAAAGCAAACACCGGTAGCCGAAGTTTCGCCCATATTACCAAATACCATTGCCTGAACATTAACGGCAGTTCCCCACTCTGCAGGAATTCCTTCCATTTTGCGGTAAAGAATAGCGCGGTCGTTCATCCACGAGTCGAATACAGAGCAAACAGCTCCCCAAAGTTGTTCGTAAGCCGATTCAGGGAAATCTTTACCTGTCTGTTTCAGCACAGCAGCTTTAAATTTAGCCACAAGTTCTTTCAAATCGTCCACCGAAAGCTCAGTATCAAGTTCAACACCTTTGGCTTCCTTCACATGTTCGATAATTTCTTCGAAAGGATCGATATCATTTTTGTTTACAGGCTTCATACCTAAAACAACGTCGCCGTACATCTGTACAAAGCGACGGTAAGAGTCCCATGCAAAACGTGCATTTCCGGTTTTGCGAATCATACCTTCAACTACAGCATCGTTCAACCCGAGGTTCAGAATTGTGTCCATCATGCCCGGCATAGAAGCGCGAGCACCCGAACGTACAGAAACCAACAAAGGATTTTCGATATCTCCGAATTTTGAGTTCATCAGAACTTCAACTCCGGCAATTGCTTTTTCAACTTCTGGTTTCAACAATGCCACTACCTGATCTTTGCCCAAAGTATAATACTCATTGCAAACGTCTGTAGTAATAGTGAATCCGGGAGGTACCGGAACACCGATCAGGTTCATTTCGGCGAGATTTGCTCCTTTTCCGCCAAGCAAATTCTTCATGTCAGCTTTACCTTCAGCTTGTCCGTTGCCAAAAGTATAGACTCTTTTTGTGTTGCTCATTTTTTTTAATTTATATTTTAAGTTATAGTTTTTAATATTAGTTGGACAAAAATAGCACATTTTGCCCACAAATTAAAATACTGAACTGAAAAAACTGTACGCAAAGTAAATAGTACCGAAATTTCTTCAGCTCAGTCATAAAAACATTTAAAAAAGGATGTTGTTCAGTATTGTAGAACTTTTATTTCACAGTTCGTTTCCACTCGTAAGCACCGGCATCCGGAGCGTTGTCTTCCAAACGGTTAACTCCGTTTAAATCGAGCGGAAACTGAGCGGCAATTGTGCGATCGGCCAATCCTCGTACAGGAGAAACCGAATCAGGGGTAAAATTAAAATATACCGAAGTTGTATCGTTGTAAAATGGGTGTTTAAAGATGGTGTCATTTTTAGCATACCAACGAATGTTCTGAAACTGCGAAAGTTCATATGCTTCCTTGCGGCGTATGTACGAATCGGAAAAGACAGCTTTGTACTGGGTAAGGAAACGACTGACGATACTAAGCTCGGTTTCGAGCCCTCCGGCAACAATACAATTCCGGAATTCGGTCTGCATGGGCGCCGTTCTGTAAAGCCCCATAATCATTACCGCCGGATTTTTATCGCGTGAACTGGGTCGGCCGGGACTGCTGTTGTAATAATTTGCAATTGTACTCTGTAAAAAAACATGCTTTCCGCCGCTCAGATAAACGCTGTAACTTCCGGTGTTCGAAATCTCGGTGTTCATCACTTGCACATTGGCATTCTGCGCCACCAAACCATAATACACAAAATTATGTATCCTGCAGTTTTCAACACGGAGTTCGGGTAGCTGACTGCGGTCGCTGTTATTCATGTAAATACCCACGTAGCCACTGTTTATGTTCACATTCCGAAGCAAGTGATTTCCTTTGTTCCACAACAAATAAACACCACCCCATTGTCCTGCCACATAATTGTACGGAACAGGATAGAGGAATTTTGCCTTGTCCAGCCTATCGCCCCGAAGCAATACAGGTTTATCAAAGGTTCCTTCTGCGCGCAAATTTCCGCGCACCATCAGGTTGGCATTGTTATGAAAATACAATCGACAACCGGCCGGCAAATGCAGCGTTTTTGCTGAATCGACGGTAAGGTTCCCGAAAATAAGATAAGGTTTGTCGGCACTGAGTGTGGTATCGTTCAGTATCAATTTATTCCGAAACAAAATCATATCCTGACCGAAAGCTTCCAATCTCACTTTTTGTTCTACGCCGTTGGTTCTGAAAACCACCGAATCGGTCACAAGTACCGGTGCATTCACATCACGAGGATCGACAGTTACTTCAACAAAAATATACATACTGTCTTTTGACCTTATTTCAATATCGCTAAAATGGTTGTCGGTGCTTAAATTTCCATCCACATTGATGCGAAACTGCGATCGGGCACCTCCCGCCAGGCCAATGGAACTTATTTTAAGCGCCCGGTTATTGGGATTGTACACCATTAATTTTTCGGTTGTACTCCCGATAGTAGTAAAAACCGTATCGAAAGTGAGTGTATCAGTAGAAAAGGAAAGTACCTTCTCCGGATCGGAACTGAACAAATCATCCTCACAACTATAAAAACAAATAGTCGGGAGCAGGAAAATCAGGGATAAAAAATGAAATGTCAGTCGACTCAACTTCATAAAAATTTACTTCAAAGGATATAAAACCAATAATAATGAGCTATATTTGTAGAATAAATAATCAATTAAAACTCCCGATAGTATTATGGCCAGTCGCAAACGTCTCAAAAAAACAATTCAGTTTGTTTCGTCCGAACTAATTACCGATGTGTATTTCCGTTGTTTAATGACCAATAAAGTCAATGAAGAACGCGTAGATCAATTAGTAATTGAAATAGTAGAAACTTCGCGGGAATTTATACTTCGTGCAAACCGTCCTATCGGAAAAGACAACCCTCAACTTGTAAAAGCTTACTTTCGTAAACTTTACTCCGATTGGCAAAAAGCCATGGAAAAGATAATTGCTGAAACCGAAAAGCTCTGATTTATTCGAAATTGAATGTCAGCGTAATCATTTTCGATGTCAGCTTCGAAAGCGCTTGCGAATAAACCTTATCCCCGTCGCTCAAAGTACCTTCTCCCTCTCTTTCTTCGAGAGGGACAAACAGGTTATTTCCTCCAATGGAGAATTTGAGCTCGGGAGCAAGTTTGAAAAACCAAAAGTAGATTTCGCAGCCTACACCAAACTCAAGATAAAGATCAAGAGGTTTCAGGTAAACGGGTTTTTCCTTATCCCTGCCCAAATCAATGCCTACTCCTCCTCCACCTATCAGGTAAGGACGGATATTTCCATAGCGCTCGGCGCTGTATTTCAAGTACAAGGGCAAACACAATGGAGTCGAACCAACAGAGACATAACTTGTATCTCCTGCACCAGACCAATAGCTTAATTCTCTCTCACCAAAATGAAGTGTGGGCGTAAAACGCAGATTGAAATAACGACTCAGCTGCAAATCGCTGATGACGCCCACCGAAAACCCGGGTTTCAAACGCGAGACGTCCACCTGATATATTTTCCCATCATTGGCCTGCACCAAACTTGGCGTAATGCCAAAATCCATTGAGTTCAAACCCAACGAGAAACCGAAATGGATGCGATTGTCTTCGCCGTAATATTCATTTTGTGCAATGGCCGATAGACCCGAAAACATGAATAAGACTGCTACAATTTTAAATCGTATTTTACTGAATAACATAGTTCATTTTTATTTTCAACAATGAATAAACGGCCGTTCCTTTATATTATTGCATGCTGAACCGACCCGGGAATTACTCCGCTGCAAAGTTAAAAACAATCGGTCAATTCTCAATTTATTTATTGAAAGATTCATCTTCTATGTTTTCGTCTTCAGTTTTCACCGATTATTTATCAGTATTTCGAACTCTGTTTTCAACATCCTGATATTTATATTAAATTTGCAGCTGTTACTCTCAGAAAAAAGGAACAAAAACACAAGCAAATAAAAACCAAAAAACTATGCGTTATTTTTTAATAGCCGGCGAAGCTTCGGGCGATTTGCATGCATCAAATCTGATGCGTGAACTTAAAAACACCGATCCGGAGGCTGAATTTTGTTTCCTCGGTGGCGACTTAATGAAAGCACAGGGAGGTACAATGATAAAACATTACCGCAATATGGCTTTTATGGGCTTTGTAGCTGTACTTAAAAACCTGAAAACAGTACTTCGCAACATCGACGACTGCCAGAAAGCGATCGATGCATTCGGCCCGGATGTAGTTATCCTTATCGACTATCCGAGCTTCAATCTCAGGATGGCCCAATATGTGAAGGAAAACTACAAAACACCTGTTTATTATTATATCTCACCCAAAATATGGGCATGGAAGGAATACAGAATCAAAAAGATAAAACGTTACATCGACAAGATATTTACTATTTTTCCTTTCGAAACCGAATTCTACAAAAAACACAATTACAAGGTGGACTATGTAGGTAACCCAACCGTCGATTCGGTGGCAATGCGTCCGCATCAGCTGCAAAGCGCAGATGAATTTTGTAAACAAAACGGTTTGGAGCGCCGTCCGATCATTGCCTTACTGGCAGGAAGCAGGAAACAGGAAATTTCGAAATGTCTGCCACTGATGACGGAAGCTGCAAGTCGTTTCGATGGCTATCAGATTGTTGTTGCAGGCGCTCCCGGTATTGAAGCCGATTTTTACAAGCAATACCTGAACAATGCGTCGATTCCCGTTATTTTCGATCAGACCTACGAACTTGTGCAACAGGCAGAGCTGGCCGTTGTCAATTCGGGAACGGCAACGCTCGAAACAGCATTGATAGGCACTCCTCAGGTAGTGGTGTACCATGTTTTGTTCGGCCGACTGGCGTATTGGGTCAAAAATATAGTGATCAAAACAAAATACATTTCGCTTGTGAACCTGGTGGCCGAAAGGGAACTTGTAAAAGAACTGATTGCCCACTTGTTTACGGCCGACAATGTAGCAAACGAAATAAACCGCATCTTCACCGACAACAATTACCGCAACGATATGCTGAAAGGTTATGCCGACATTAAAGCGGCGCTGGGCGAACCGGGAACAGCCCGCCGAACCGCTGAGAAAATACAGCAATTGTTAGCAAAAACAAATCACAACTGCTCATAAATGCTATGGAAAACAATTTACCCACCCCTCTTGTCGACAATGATTATCTTTTGCAAAAGTTCAAAGGCAAAGGAGGCTGGATACATGTGGCTTTTCCGGAAATAAAACAGGACAAACGCAGCTACTTCGGACTTGTGAAAGTAAGAGGACGGATTGATAACTACGAAATTAGCAATGCAAACCTAATGCCTGTGGGTGACGGCACTATGTTTTTAGCTGTCAATTCAGAAATACGCAAACAGATAGGCAAAAATGAGGGCGACATGGTACACGTCACCCTTTACTCGCTCGAACTTCCGCCTGTCGATACCGAGGATTTCTTCATCTGCCTTCAGGACGAACCTGCAGCCCTTGAACGCTTCAACCGCCTCCCCGAAAACGAACAACAGAAATTATTAGAATGGATATATTCAGTCAAAAACGATCAACTCAAAGTGGAACGTATCGCCCAGACCATTGATCGGCTCAATGATTATCATTTCTGAAAATACTGATACGAGGAATTGATATACTGATACGAGGAATTGATATACTGACAAACGAATTGATGAACACTTTCTCAAAATACCGGTTGATTCATTAAAATTTATAAGCTCTTTTTTTTACATTCACAGCTTTCTTTGTATATTTACACCCGAATCTAATTTCTTGTTTTTCAATGAAAAATCCCCGGGTATCAAAAACACAATCAAATTAAAGGGCATATGGAAAGCACACTTCAGGCAGAAAAAACAATTCTCGGTGAAATATTCAATTCAATCGACTTTGAAAAAATAACCGACCACCCCAATATACTTATCGCAGCACATTTTTGGGACGAAGAAAGATACGAAGCAGCCAAAGTATGCTACAAATTTATGCGCGCTATCGACGATTTGGTCGACAACTACAAAACGGAGCATACAACCCTGTCACGCACCGAACAGGATGCCCTCGAAGCCGATGTTTGCACATGGATCAAAACAATTTTGAATCCGGAAGAAAATAATACAGCCACTTACGGACTGACAAACACAATACGAAAATTTCATATTCCCGCCTGGCCACTTGAGGATTTTTCCCGGTCGATGATTTACGATATTTATAACGATGGTTTTCTTACGCTGCAAGCATTTCTTGATTATGCAAAAGGCGCTTCGGTAGCCCCGGCTTCTATTTTTGTACATTTATGCGGACTGAAGCGTGACAACGATCACTATTTCGAACCCGCTTTTGATGTAAGGCGCATATCGACGCCCTGTGCCATTTTCAGCTATTTGGTTCATATCATCCGCTATTTCGTTAAAGATCACACCCACAATCTGAATTACTTCCCGGATGATTTAATGCAAAAATACAATCTCAACCGCGAGAATCTTCTTGCCATGGCCAACGGAGCTGCCATCACTACCGGCTTCCGCCAAATGATAGGCGAACTTTACGCCACTGCCGACGAATATCGGCAGAAAACTTTTGAAATCATGCAAGAGGTCAAACCGCAACTTGAATACCGCAGCCAGCTAAGTCTGGAAATTATTTTTGCACTCTATCTAATGGTTTTCGAACGCATAGATATACACAAAGGCACATTCAGTACCGCTGAATTAAATCCTACATCTCAGGAAATTAAAGAAAGAGTCAGGGAAGTCATCGAGGCGTTTGAGATAAAAAACAATTAAAACCACTCCTCCACTTTTGCATTCAGCTATAAACAATCATCACATTTGAGTTGTTTTCAAAAGTCACACTCTACATTGGCTTGCTCATTTTTCAATGCGCAAATATCCAATTCGGAGTTGCATTTTTTATAACCAAAACAGATAAAGATGATTATTAAATCAAAAATGAGGGGGTTTATAAGCCTGACCGCTCATCCGGCTGGATGCGAACAAAGTGTATTGAAACAAATCGAATACGTAAAGTCAAAAGGAAAAATTGACGGGCCGAAAAGAGTACTCGTCATAGGTGCTTCCACAGGTTTTGGACTGGCTTCGCGCATCAGCAGTGCTTTTGGTTCGGAGGCAGCTACCATAGGTGTTTTTTTCGAAAAGGAGCCTCAACCTGAAAAAACTGCTTCGCCGGGATGGTACAATACAGCCGCGTTCAGCAAAATAGCACATGCCGAAGGTTTGTATGCCAAAAACATCAATGGAGATGCGTTTTCGAACGAAATAAAACAAAAAACAATTGAGCTCATCAAAGCCGATCTGGGTCAAATAGATATGGTTATCTACAGCCTTGCTTCACCCGTTCGAACTCATCCAATAACCGGCATCACCCATCGCTCGGTACTGAAACCTATCGGGCAAAGCTACAGCAACAAAACCGTCGACTTCCACAGTGGCAAAGTAACCGAAATCAGCATCGAGCCTGCCAGCGAAGAAGAAATTGCAAACACAGTGGCCGTTATGGGTGGCGAAGACTGGGAAATGTGGATCGATGCGCTACAGGCTGCAGGAGTATTGGCTGACCAGGCGCTTACCCTCGCCTATTCCTACATTGGCCCATCGGTGACTGAACCTATCTACCGCAAAGGTACCATTGGTCGCGCCAAGGATCATCTCGAAGCCACTGCTAAAACAATCAACGAGAAGCTGAAGACCACTGGTGGCAAAGCTTATGTATCGGTAAACAAAGCATTAGTGACACAAGCCAGTTCGGCCATTCCAATCATTCCGCTTTATATTTCATTGCTGTTTAAAGTAATGAAAAGTAAAAAAATCCATGAAGGATGTATAGAGCAGATACAGCGTTTGTATGCCGATAAATTATTCAGCGGTGCAGATGTACCCATCGACGAGGCAGGCCGCATCCGCATTGATGATTGGGAGATGCGTGAAGATGTTCAAACAGAAGTAGCCAGACTTTGGGACGAAGCCACAACAGAAACCATCCACGCCATTGGTGATTTAAACGGATATACAAAAGATTTTAAAAATCTCTTTGGATTTGGATTTAAAACAATCGATTACCATCGCGACGAAAACGAAATGGTAGAAATGGAAGGACTTGTATAAATCAATCCATTAAGAAAGAAAAACGGACTTACCACAAATGCGGTAAGTCCGTTTTTTTATATTAAGAAATCCTCAAAATTATCTTTGTGAATGATTTTAAAATCTGCTTCTGGATAGGCATTCATAAAGGTTATTGGTTTTCTAATTTTAGAATCAGGATTCCATTTGAATTCGTAAGCTGATAGTTTCCCATTTCGTTCTTCTATGTAATCAATTTCATTTTGCTGTTTGGTACGCCAAAACCATATATTTGGGAACAGCATATTGTAATGCAGGTGCTTTTTTCGTTCCGAGATTATGAAATTTTCCCATAAAACACCAGTATCTAGCCTGTTCTCTATCTGAGCAAAATTGGAAATCAACACATTACGCACGCCATTATCATAAAAGTAAATTTTTCTGGAAAATTTAAGTTCATTTCGTAAATTACGACTAAAAGAACCTAATCTGAAGATAATATACGATTGTTCCAGCACCATAATATATTTCTCTACAGTTTTAGCATCGAGTCCACACAATTGCGAAAGTTCTGAATAAGAAACCTGCGAACCAACCTGATAAGCAATTGCCTGAAGTAATTTAATCAAATTATCAGGCTTTTTAATTTGCTCCAAACGCAGAATATCTTTATACAGATAACTGCTCGAAAGCTGTCGAAGCACTTTTTCTTCATCACCTTGTCTTGTTACTATTTCTGGATAATAGCCATAAACTAGCCGATGGGGTAACAATCGTTTTTCTTCTAATAATCCGTGATGTTGTACCATCTCTCCAAACGATAATGGAAACAAATTATATTCCCATTTTCTTCCGGTTAAGGGTTCATTCAAATGATTAGCCAATTCAAAAGATGAACTTCCGGTAACAATTAGTTGATATTCGGGCAACATGTCTGTAATTAACTTCAATCGTAAGCCAATATCTGCAATTTGCTGTGCCTCGTCAACTACTATTATCTTTTTATTTCCAAATATTGCTTTAAATCGGGTTGAAGACATATCTTTAAACAGATTCTGAATATCTGTTTCATCCGCATTTAGCCAAAGAAGTGCTTCATTGTTTTGAAACATACTTTTAATCATGGTTGTTTTTCCAACCTGCCGTGCTCCTAAAACAATTATTGCCTTGCCTGTAAACAGGTTGTTTTCAATAATGTTTGCAAGGGTTCTGAGTATCATAAGTTATCTATTTTGCGACAAATATAAGTTGATTTCTTTAAAAAACCACACTATTTTACAACTTTTCAGGAATTGAATCCGTAAAAGTCATTACTTTTCAGGAATTGAATCCGTAAAAGTCCTAATAACTGCGAGATCATCCCAATTATATTAAAAAAACGGACTCACCTCATAATCGAGGTAAGTCCGTTTTTCTTTCTTTAAGCCCCTTTAGGGGTTTGGGGTTCTTAGTCTTCTAACAGAATTTCCATAATGGTACAAGCTGCTTTTGCCACAGGCGAGCCGGGGCCAAAGATAGCTGCTACGCCGGCTTTATACAGATAATCGTAATCCTGAGCAGGAATAACTCCACCCGCGATAACGATAATATCTTCGCGACCAAGTTTCTTCAATTCTTCCATTACCTGAGGAACCAAAGTTTTGTGACCGGCAGCCAATGACGATACGCCCATTACGTGCACGTCGTTTTCAACAGCCTGTTTCGCCGCTTCGGCCGGAGTCTGGAACAATGGTCCCATGTCCACGTCGAATCCACAGTCGGCATAACCGGTAGCTACCACTTTAGCACCACGATCGTGACCATCCTGACCCATTTTTGCGATCATAATACGTGGGCGACGACCTTCTTTCTGAGCAAATTTCTCTGTCAACTCACAAGCACGTTGGAAGTTGGCATCATTTTTAGTTTCTGATGAGTACACGCCTGAAATTGTTCTGATGGTTGCTTTATAACGTCCTGCAACTGCTTCGCAGGCATCTGATATTTCACCCAGTGAAGCACGCACGCGGGCAGCTTCAACGGCTAATTCCAATAAGTTACCGTTTCCGGTACGGGCACATTCGGTAATGGCAGCCAAAGCAGCTTGTACAGCAGCTTCGTCGCGATTAGCACGCAATTGTTTCAAACGTTCAATCTGTTGAATACGAACGGCTGTGTTGTCAACTTCCAAAATATCGATTGGATCTTCTTTTTCCAAACGGTATTGGTTTACACCTACAATCACCTGATTTCCTGAGTCGATACGAGCCTGAGTACGGGCAGCAGCTTCTTCAATACGCATTTTTGGAATACCGGTTTCGATAGCCGCAGCCATACCACCCAGTTTTTCAACTTCTTCGATCAACGCCCATGCTTTTTCAGCCAGTTCATTGGTCAATGATTCTACGTAGTAAGAACCTGCCCATGGATCCACCTCGCGGCAAATTTCAGTTTCCTGTTGGATATAAATCTGCGTATTACGGGCAATACGTGCAGAAAAATCGGTTGGCAATGCAATCGCTTCGTCCAATGCATTGGTGTGAAGTGATTGAGTATGACCTAATGCAGCACCCATTGCTTCGATACAGGTACGACCCACATTATTGAACGGATCCTGCTCGGTCAACGACCAACCTGAAGTTTGTGAGTGTGTACGTAATGCCAGTGATTTTGGGTTTTTAGGATTGAATTGTTTTACGATTTTTGCCCACAACATACGTGCAGCACGCATTTTGGCAATTTCCATAAAGTGATTCATACCAATTGCCCAGAAGAATGACAAACGTGGGGCGAACGAGTCGATATCCATACCTGCATTTACTCCGGCACGAAGATATTCCAGACCATCAGCCAATGTGTAAGCCAACTCGATATCGGCAGTGGCACCAGCCTCCTGCATGTGGTAACCCGAAATTGAAATTGAGTTGAACTTTGGCATTTTTTGAGAAGTAAACTCAAAAATATCAGCAATAATTTTCATCGAGAATTTTGGTGGGTAAATATAAGTATTACGCACCATAAATTCTTTCAAAATATCGTTTTGGATCGTTCCGGCCATTTCTTCTAATTTAGCACCCTGCTCCAAACCTGCATTGATATAGAATGCAAGGATAGGAAGTACTGCACCGTTCATGGTCATCGAAACTGACATCTTATTCAATGGAATACCATCGAACAATACTTTCATATCTTCAACCGAGCAAATAGACACACCCGCTTTACCCACGTCGCCTACCACACGTTCGTGATCGGCATCGTAGCCACGGTGTGTAGCTAAGTCGAAAGCTACCGAAAGACCTTTTTGACCAGCAGCGAGGTTACGACGGTAAAATGCATTTGATTCTTCAGCTGTAGAGAATCCGGCATACTGACGGATTGTCCAGGGCTGCATAGCGTACATCACCGAGTAAGGTCCGCGTAAGTATGGAGGAAGACCGGCAGCATAGTTCAAATGCTCCATGCCGGCAATATCTTCTTTTGTATAAAATGGTTTCACCGGAATAAGCTCAGGAGTCAACCATGTACTTTCAACTTTAGGAGCTGTGCCTAAATTCGAAATTTCTTTGATATTTATATCTTTAAAATTTGGTTTCATAATTTTTTATTTTTTTGAACGCTAAGTCGCAACGTCGCTAAGTCACAAAGATTAATTTAATTGTCCTTAAATGTAGAATTGAGTATTGAATAGTTTCTTCCCGTCTTAGCGGCTTCGTGTCTTTGCGTTCAGAATAGTTTTCTTAATATTTTTTTGGAACGCTAAATCGCAACGTCGCTAAGTCACAAAGTTTAATTTAATTGTCCTTAAATGTAGAATTGAGTATTGAATAGTTTCTTCCCGTCTTAGCGACTTCGTGTCTTTGCGTTCAGAATAGTTTTCTTAATATTTTTTGAACGCTAAGTCGCAACGACGCTAAGTCACAAAGTTTAATATATTTTTATCGTTTATATTTTATGTAATAAATAATTTCTTTCCGTCTTTGCGGCTTCGTGTCTTTGCGTTCAGAATAATTTTTAATCCCTATTTTTATGAACGCTAAGTCGCAATGACGCTAAGTCACAAAGTTTAAATATAGTAGTTATTGACTTTTCGTTTAATTCCTTCTTTTAAAAGTGCTACATTGAAGTTCAGCAAGTAACCGAGACGTTTATCTGCCAATTTCATATAAGAAACTAGTTGTGCTTCATCAACGGTATATATGTCAATTGCCGATTTAATTTCAAGAATAATAGCATCTTCTACAAGAATATCAATTCTAAAGTTTTTATTCAACTTTTTTCCTTTGTAAACAAGCGGTAAATAAACCTGATTCTCAACCTTAAGTCCTTTGTTCCTTATTTCTTCACAAAGGCATTCTTCATAAATTGATTCTAATAAACCCGGACCAAGTTCCTTGTGTACTTCAAAAGCACAATCCAAAATAATTTTTCCGATTCTTTCGTATTCGTCTTTTGTTAGCATAATCTTCAAGTTTACTTTTCGTCTTAGCGGCTTCGTGTCTTTGCGTTCAGAATAATATATTTAAATTGAAAGCAATTGATTGAATTGTTTAAGCGTTTCAAGCACATTGGTCTTTACATTAATAAAATGTTCAATGCCAATTGCTTTTAAATCATCAGTACAAGCAGGAGCACCGGCAACCACGAAGATTTGTTTTCCGTCGATAGCTTTGAAAGCAGCAGGAGCAAGTTCAGCGTATTCGTCGTCGCTTGAGCAAAGAACAATGATATCGGCTCCGGCAGCCTGAGCTGCAGCTACACCTTCTTCTACTGTTTTGAAACCAAGATTATCAACCACTTCGTAACCGGCACAAGCAAAGAAATTGCAAGAGAACTGAGCACGAGCGAGACGCATGGCAAGATTACCAATAGTCAGCATAAATGCTTTCGGACGTTTAGCAGCAGCTTCGGTAGCAAAACGCAATGCTTCAAATTCTTCAGCAGCACGCACTGGAACAAGCTTTTCAACTCCTGTGTGATCGCAACCGCAACCGGCTTCGTTTTTAAACTCTACTTTTGCAGCAGCTGCTTCGTTGAAGTTAGGAAACTGATTTGTTCCGAGTAGCACTTCCCGACGGCTCGAAACTGATTTCAAACGGCTTGTTGCAGTTGCTTTTACAGCTTTTTGTACTGTTCCGGCTTTGATGGCTGCAAAAAATCCACCATTCTCCTCAATTTCGAGGAAGAGTTTCCATGCCTGTTCAGCCACATTGTTGGTCAATGTTTCGATATAGTACGAACCTGCAGCAGGGTCGGCCACCTTATCGAAATGCGATTCTTCTTTGAGAAGCAATTGTTGATTGCGGGCAATACGTTCAGAAAACTCGTCGCCTTTTTTATATGTACTATCGTAAGGCAATACTGTGAGTGAATTTACACCACCTAAGGTAGCACTCATAGCTTCGGTTTGGGTACGAAGCATATTTACGTTAGCATCGAAAATGGTTTTATTAAATTCAGAGGTTTGAGCATGAATGCGCATTTTGGCAGCACATTTACAAATACCATTTACTGTTTCGGGACAATCGGGACGCAGGCATTTACCCTGATAAGCATCCACTATCTGAGCCCAAAGCAGTTTAGCAGCACGGAATTTAGCAATTTCCATAAAGTAGTTACCGCCCACACCAAAGTTGAATTTGATTTTTTTAGCTACAAGCGAAGTTTCGCAACCTGCATCCACCAGCGACGAAAGATATTCGTTACCCCAGGCCAGTGCGTAACCAAGCTCCTGAGCCACAAATGCTCCGGCATTGCTCAGAGTGGTGGCATTTACGCCCAACACACGATAGAAAGGCAATCCCAGCGCGGCTTCGAAAGTAGCTTTAGCCAGACTTACCAATTCTTCTTTTTCAAAATCTTTACCGCGAAGCAGCATGGCATTCATGCCGTCCCAGTTGATAGAACCGTGCAACTGAGTAAGATTGTATTCTTTCGATTTGAAATAATCGGTCAGAATAGTTGCTAAATCTGCTGAACGTTTTGTACAGATCGTGAAATTAAGTTCTACACAGTCAGCCTGAATATTTTCTAACAAAGTAGCAATGTACTCAGGACTTAAGTCTTTTTTACTCAACTTGAAACCAAGAGAAGTTGCACCTTTGCAAAGCACATCAAGCGCTTTTGCATTCGCTTCCTTCGCATCAGTCACTACAATGTCCTGGCGGATAAACCACACATTGTCAGCTTTTGTACCACGCACATAAGGAAATTTTCCGGGAACGACCTCAGTGGATTTAAAGTTCTCAATGTCTTCGGCCCGATAAAAAGGCATTACATTGAAACCTTCATTTGTTTTCCAAACGAGCCTTTTGTTGAAATCAGCTCCTTTCAGGTCAGCGGTGATTTTGTCCATCCATTGCTGAGCGCTAACAGTTGGGAAATCAGCCAATAAATTTAATTTTTTTTCTGCCATAATATATTTTAGTTTTCGAAATTTCTAAGCGGCTACAAAATTACTATTTTATGTTCATTAAACGTCTGTTTTTGATCAAAAAAGCAAATAATTATAGAAATTTTTCTTTAATTCATCGCCATGAGTTCGAATTCATCAATAATGAAGTTTCTGTTTCGATAATTCAGGGTGATATTAGAGCAACAGGAGCAGTTGCGTCAAAACAAAATATATCTGTACACGAATATAATGTACAGTATATTAATTATATAAAAAACAAATAATTGAGTAACGTTACAATATACTTCCCCTGGAAAAAGGGAAGTTATTCAGGATGGAAAGGAGTAATTTGTATCACAAATGGAAAGGACAATAGAACAAGAAAAGTGTTAATTTTCTATTATTTTAAGAAGAAAAGTGTTATTTGCATTCACAGTTTTCACTATTCCTTACAAATTGTTCGGCATCAGTCAACACATTTAGTTTTCCTACATCGATCATTTTTAATGCATGGGGGACATATGCTTTTATCTTCTGCTTAGCTGCATTTCGAAGATAAAAATCAACGATCGAAAAATGATCCGAAAAATGATCCATCAATTTAAATACATCTGGCGAAAGCACCTGAATACCTGAAAAAGCAAGTTTATTGAATAGTTCTGTATTCGCAAGATTTTCTGGTCGTACCTCGCCGGTTTTTTCGTTTATCCAACCCTTCAATCGGGCTTCTTCATCGAAAAGAAAATAGCGAAAAGTATCACGCTCACTCACCACCAAAGTGGCAAGTGGCGAAGTTTCCAAATACTGTTGATAAAGCAATTGTAAATCAATATTTGAAAGGATATCGACATTATGGACCAAAAAGGGTTTTCCATCGTCGAAAAACCATTTTGCCTTTTTTACTCCTCCTCCAGTATCAAGCAATTTGTCGCGTTCGTCCGAAATTTCAATTCGTAAATCAAAGTTGTTTTTCGATTTTAAAAACTCAATGATCTGATCGGGAAAATGATGGACATTGACAATGATTTGATTGAATCCGGCAGCCTTAAGTTTTAAAATAACATGTTCCAACAGAGGTTTTCCATCAATGGGCACAAGTGCCTTGGGCATTGTATCGGTCAGCGGTTTGAGGCGGGTGCCAAGACCAGCAGCAAAAATTAGTGCTTTCATCAGCGACAATCAATATTTACTTGCAAAAATTTGTTCTTTATTTTGCTCACGATGAATAAGTTGAACCTCTACACCAAAAACAGCATTGATATGTTCGGCCATTTTTTGAGCCGAATACACCGAACGATGCTGGCCTCCGGTACATCCAAAACTAACCATCAGATGTGTAAACCCGCGATCCTTGTACCGTTTCACCGAAGCATCCACCAGACTATAGGCATTCTCGAGGAAAGTTATAATTTCACCATCTTCTTCGAGGAACTGAATCACCGACTCGTCAAGACCGGTTGAATGAGCATAGCGCTCATATTTACCCGGATTATTCACTGCACGACAATCGAAAACAAAACCGCCTCCGTTGCCTGAATCATCATGCGGAATCCCCTTTTTGAACGAAAAACTATAGATTTTCACTACCAATGGTTTACGCACCGAAACTTCACGAAACTGTTTCAGCTCAGTCATTTGTTTCAGAATATTGAGCAAATAAGGATAGCCTTCAATTTCGTCTCGCAGAATGATACGAAGATTTTCGAGAGCAAACGGAATACTTTGCAGAAAATGAGGTTTTTTTTCAAAATAACCCCTGAAACCATAAGCGCCCAACACCTGCAAAGTGCGGAAAAGCACATAATGCTTTAATTGATTTCGAAAATCAGCTTCGTCCACAGGCATTAATTCCTGTAACGCAGTCAGATACTCCTGTAACAATTCCTCACGAAGTTCATCGCTGTATTTGGCTTTGGCCTGCCACAAAAATGAAGCTACATCGTAATACAAAGGGCCTTTACGACCTCCTTGGAAATCAATAAAATAAGGTTTTTCATCCTTTATCATCACATTACGACTCTGAAAATCGCGATACATAAAGGTGTTTGTCTTTGAACGAAGTAAAATTTTCGATAGTTTTGAAAAATCGTCTTCAAGCCTGTCCTCCTGAAACTCAAGTCCTGTTGATTTCAGAAAACAATATTTGAAATAATTTAAATCCCAAAGAATGGAGCGTTCGTTGAACTCGGGTTGAGGGTAGCATACCGAGAAATCGAAATCGTCAGCGCCTTTCACCTGTACCATTGGCAATATTCGCATTGTTTTCCGGAGCATTTCTTTCTCCGGTTCACAAAAAACACCCGTTTTCCGTCCTTCAGCAATATAATCGAAAAGTAAGGTGTCGCCTAAATCTTCCTGAATATAGAACAATCCATCGTTTGTTTGATTCAGAAATTGCGGAACAGGCAAACCTTTTGAATAGAAATGCTTTGCCATCTGAATGAAGGCTCTGTTTTCGTCAATCGAAGTGCCGGCCACACCAATAATTGATGTTTTTTTACTCTCGAGCCGAAAATAACGACGATTGGATCCTGAAGCCGAAAGTTCTTCTTTCGACAATAGTTTTTCGCCTGTACACTGTTGGAATAAGGTTTCTAATTCGTTCATTTTAAGAGCATTTAATTTCAAATTGGTGGAATCGACAATTGATTGGCCGTTATCACAAAAGTACAAAAAAAAGATTGAAATACCGTCCTGCACCGACGAAAAGGATAGCGATCCAAAGCCTTCGGATGTGTAACATCAAAAAAATTGCATGCAGCATTTGCTACGATTCAATTCAACTACATTTCGAATATCTCGGCAGCAGCCATTTCAGCAGCTTTACCATTACCATACAAATCTATCGAAAAATCTGATTGTTTATTTCTGAAAAAGTCAAAAGCATCTCTTAGTTTATCAATATCGCTTTCCACAAGTAAATTGAAGCCCTTATCCACAAGTTCAACCCACTCTGTTTGTTCACGCAATGTAATACAGTGTTTAGCAAAAAAGAAAGCTTCCTTCTGCACTCCACCACTGTCGGTGATGACCATTTCGCAGGATTTCAGCAACATAATCATATCAAAATAGCCAACAGGATCGATAATTGTGAAATCGGGCAATTGATAGTTCTGAGCCAGTATGTTTCGTGTGCGGGGATGCATGGGCACTACTACAGGTATTTCTTTGTGGATGGCGTTTAAGCCTTCGATTATATTTTTCAAATTTTCAGGATTGTCGGTATTTTCCTGACGATGAATGGTAGCTAACACAAACTTATTCAATCCGGCCTTGCGGATAATGTCCGATTTCAGTTGTGCTTTGTCAGCATAATACATGGCAGCATCCTGCATCACATCTCCATTTTTGATAATTTTAACCGGCATATTATCGAACCCTTCGCGCATAAGGTTGTTCACCGCCGTATCAGTCGGACAGAAAAGAGCGTTCGAAATCCGGTCGGTCAGGATTCTGTTTATTTCCTCCGGCATTTCCATATTGAACGAGCGCAAACCAGCTTCGACATGAATGACCGGAATGTGTAGTTTTGCTGCCGCCAACGCACCGGCAAGTGTTGAGTTGGTATCGCCATACACCAAAACGCCATCGGGCTTCTCTTTTATCAAAATTTTCTCTATTCCTTCGAGCATTCTACCGGTCATCGCGCCATGTGAAACGCCATGAATATCGAGTTGGTAAGCCGGCTTTGGAATCTCCATTTCCACAAAAAAAACGTCGGACATATTGGCATCGAAATGCTGCCCGGTATGAATGATTTTTTCTTCGATTCCCAACAATTTAAACTGACGACTCAATGTGGCAGCCTTAATAAACTGAGGACGTGCACCAACTACTGTAATAATTTTTCTCATAAAGTGTTTAATAATTTTGCCAATTCTCCCGTTAATGAACGACGTGAAAAACGCTCTACCGATTCGGTTTTCACAGTTAACGATCCGGATTTAAATCGCTTGTAATATTCTAAAACAGCTTGTTTTGTGTTGATTTCATCTTCAAAATCAATAATTTTGCCGGCACCGGTTTCGGAGAGAACAGCTGCTACATCTCCATCGGTAGGCCCAATGGCCAATATCGGACGTTGCGCGGCCAGATACTCATAAAATTTCCCGGTCAGAATTCCCTTCGCATTTCCCGAATTATTGATCAGTAAAAGCAAAACCTGCGATGTTTGCTGTTTTTCAATCGCTTCGGTATGCGAAAGATAGTCAATTTTGAGCAGATTTTCGGACAAACCAAAAGAATTTATATCTTCCAATACCGAAAAATCGACTTTGCCCACTAACTGAATTTGCATATCAGTTTTGAACTCAGGATATTCTGAACAAATTTCGCTCAACGCTTCCCAAACTGCTTTCGGATTCCGGGCAGCATTCAGGGTGCCAATGTGCGATATCGTGAATTTTAGGTCTAATTTTACTGTCGTTGCTTTCACATCATCAGCATCATATCCGTTAGAAATAACCTGAATATGCTTTGGTTGCATCAATTCGTATTCTTCCTTCATTCCCCCCGACACCACCACTACGCTGTCGGCATTATGGATGACTTTTTTTTCAAAGTGATGATGAATTTTATCAGCCATCGGCGTAAGATTCAAATCTTTGTAAAAATCGATATTCGTCCAGGGATCGCGAAAATCGGCTACCCACGGAATTGTCGGGAAAACTGATTTTAACCCAAGCCCTATCAGATGCATAGAATGAGGCGGACCAGTAGTAATAATGGCATCAACAGGATTTTTCTTCAGATATGCAGTCAGATATTTCACCGAAGGCTTTATCCAAAACCGGCGTGGATCTGGAATCAGGAAATTACCTCTGATCCATATCGAAAGTTTGTCTTTCCAACCCTGTTTTTTGTTTTCGGAAATAAACCCGGCATTGATCGCTTCGTGTTTTTTACCGGTAAGGTTTCTGTACACATTATAAGGTTCCCAAATCGGCGTTTTAATCACTTCAATATTTTGGGGAATATCACGTTCGAAAGAAGTATCGACGGATGGATACTCAGGATTTTCGGGGGTGTAAATCACAGGTTCCCAGCCAAAATCACGTAAATATTTTGTGAATTTCACCCAGCGTTGCACACCGGCACCACCGCTCGGAATCCAGTAATACGTTACAATCAATACCTTTTTCATTTTCATTAACGCAACTTTAACACATTCACAATCAGACTTACTATTATTTACTGAAAAGAATAAATTTCTTTGCTACAAAATTCCAACCCATAACAATACCTGTTGTCAGTATTTTAGAAAACAAATAATGCAACAACAGCACTGAGGTGAAAAGCCACATAAATGCCGAAGTAAGCAACAATCCAACCAAACCAATTGTGACAAAAATCGTTATTTCCAAAGTCTTTTTCTCAACGCGACGTTCATCAAATATCCAAAAAACACTTAACAGGTAGGTTATAATTAATCCGGCCAAAAAACCAAGAGAGGCTGCTAACAAATAATGAACAGCAAAATACTCGGTCAATAAAAAAAGAATACAAAAATCGACTACAAAAGCAATTCCCCCCGAAAAACAATACCTGAACAATTGTATATATGCATTCTTTGTTGGTACTTTGAACAGTTTATAAAAACTATTTCTCATTCGGCAAGAATTTTTCGATGGCCTTTTTACGATCAAATTTCAACAAATAAGTATCCGGGGTGGACATTAATTCAAAGCCAACACCTCAATTGCTTTTTGCAGTCGGGCAATCGTTTCCTTTTTTCCGATGATCGAAATAATATCGAACATATGTGGCCCCTTACCTTCGCCTACAATCGACAAACGGAAAGCGTTCATAATTCCACCCATATTATATGCTTTGGCAGCAATCCATTCTTTTACAATTTCTTCGGTGTTTTCCACACTAAAGTCTTCGATCCCATCCAACAACTGAATTAGCTCCTGCATTTGCCCCGGTGTTTCGACTTTCCAGCGCTTTTTCACAGTTTTTTCGTCGTAAGCCGTTGGAGCTATAAAGAAGAACGAAGACTGTTCCCATAAATCGGTAATGAAGTTAGCACGTTCGCGTACCAAATTCACAATTTTCTTCACTTTTTCCGAATCTTCAACTATGTCTTTCTCAATCAGAATATGCTGAAACAAATCTGCAATTTCTTCCAATGGTTTACTTTGCAGATATTTGTGATTGAACCATTTCCCTTTTTCATAATCGAATTTAGCCCCACTTTTGCTAACGCGATCGAGACTGAATAATTCAATCAATTCCTGCATCGAGAAAATTTCCTGCTCAGTTCCGCTGTTCCAGCCCAGCAAGGCAAGGAAATTAACGACCGCTTCGGGAAAATAACCGGCTTCGCGATAACCTGATGATGTTTCAGCAGTTTTTGCATCTTTCCAGTTCATCGGAAAAACAGGAAAACCAAGACGATCACCATCACGCTTGCTCAATTTTCCATTTCCATCCGGTTTCAGCAACAGCGGTAAATGAGCAAATTCTGGCATCACATCAGTCCAACCCAGATAACGGTAAAGTAAAACATGAAGCGGAGCCGATGGTAGCCATTCTTCGCCTCGAATCACATGCGAAATTTCCATTAAATAATCGTCAACAACGTTAGCCAAATGATAAGTCGGTAATTCGTCGGACGATTTGAAAAGCACTTTATCATCGATAACTGATGAATTGATAACCACTTCACCGCGAATCAAATCCTGAACCTTAACCTCTTCATTCGGTTCTATTTTTATGCGAACCACATATTGTTCGCCACGTTCGATGCGCGCTTTCACTTCATTTTCAGGTAAAGTCAACGAATTGGCCATTAGTCCACGTGTTTTGGCATCGTATTGAAAATTGGCAATTTCGGCACGTTTAGCTTCCAAATCGACGGGGGTATCAAAAGCGATATAAGCTAGACCGGCATCGAGCAATTGATCTACATATTTCCGATATATTGCTTTACGCTCACTCTGACGGTAGGGCGCATGTTTTCCTGGTAACTTCACTCCTACGCCTTCATCAATCGTAATTCCCAACCAATTGAGCGCTTCAACAATATAATCCTCAGCACCGGGCACAAAGCGTGCCGAATCGGTGTCCTCGATACGCAAAAGCATATCACCTCCATTTTGTTTCGCAAAAAGGTAATTATACAAAGCGGTACGTACGCCGCCAATATGTAAAGGTCCTGTGGGACTGGGTGCAAATCGCACTCTGACTCTTCTGTTCATTTTGATAAAAAATTTAAAACCTGCCTACTGCAAGCAGTTGCAAATTTACGCAAAAAACATATATTCTCAATGAATAAATTTGAAATGCTAAAAAAAAGGATCAACAATCACAGCGTTGAGTTAACAGTTTGGAATAAATCGAAGTATTTTCCTTTCAAGGTCATGAGTTCCTTGTGATCACCCGACTCAATAATTTCGCCTTCGTGGAACAAATAAATTAAATCAGCCCACTGAATGGTAGTGAGTCGGTGACTTACAATGATAGCCGTTTTATTGCTCGACAATTGTTGGAGACTTTTAATCATTTGCAATTCTGAAGCGGCATCCAATGCACTCGATGGTTCATCCATCAACAGCAACGGCGCATCGCGATAAAAAGCCCTGGCCACCGCCATTTTTTGCCATTGGCCAATACTCAGCTCCTCGCCACCTTTAAAAAGATTTCCAAGCAAAGTATCGTAACCATGAGGTAATCGGTCAAGTACATCGTCAATACCAGCAGCCTGAGCGGCTTTTCTTATCCTTTCTTTATCCGGAATTTTCTTTACATCTCCTAAAGCCAGATTATCTATGGCCGGTATATTATAAAGCACAAAATCCTGAAAAACAGCACTTATATTTTCGAGTATTTTTTTCTGCCCTAATTCATTTATATCTTTGCCATCAAAAGTAATGCACCCTTGATGAGGCTTGTAAAATCCGCATAACAATTTAATCAGTGTGGTTTTCCCCGAACCATTTGCACCGACAAATGCAATAGTTTTTCCGGCTGGCAATACCAGATTTATATTTTTTAATGCATTGCGCTCACTGGCTTCGTACCTGAAACTTACGTTTTCGAATCTGATTTCATTCTTCAACGAAAAATCAACTTCAGATGCAGCAACATCTTTACTTTCACGAAGGTGTAGAAATTGAATAAAATCTTTCAAAAAAGTATTGTCTTCGATGATTTGAGTAAGCGAACGGAAAAAGTCATTGAGCACCGAATACCCACGTTGAAAAGCGAAGAAAAACAAAACAACTGTACCTATTGATATCGCTCCACTTATTTTCAGAAATGAAACAAATCCTAAACTTGCAAAAATCAAAATTACTGCAAAAGTCTGAGAAAGAATACTTAATCGGATTTCTGATTTTCGAAGTTCAATTTTTTCTTCAAAAATTCTTTGTTGGGTTTTATTGAATCGTTGCTGAAAAAAATCCGAAAATCCGAAAAGTTTCAACTCTTTGGCAAAAGGAAACCCAGTCAGGATGCGATTATAGTAATACATTTCACGTTCTTTAGTGCTTTGCGAGTCTTTAAGCTTGTAAAGCCTCCTCGAATATTTTAGGCGCACATATACGTCGGGCAACACAGCAAACACAAGTATCAGCACCAGGTACCAACGTATGCTTGCAAAAAGAACGAGCAGAAACAGCACCGAAGCCGAAGCTTTTATCCCGGTGAGCAAAGCATTCAGAATTTTTACGGGACGAAATGATGCTTCCTGTACAGCACGATGCAAACTGTCCTGCTTTTCGGGGTTTTCGTAGTTCGACAAGTCGAGAACGCTGTGTTTTGCCTGAAGAAGCGAATAAACGTGCCTGGTAACCGACTGCGACAATTTTTCGGAATAATAAGTTCGTAGCTCGGCAAGCAACACGTTAAGAAGAAAAACAAATGCCGTACCTGCCAACAAAGCTATAAAAACGTACTGTTGCTGTGAATCACGCAGAAAGGATGCACTCAGTTCATCGACAAGCAATTTAATAAGCAGTATAATCAAAAATGGAATAACTCCCTGCAAAAAGGAGATGATTGCATTGATAAAAAACAGTTTACCCGAACCCTTGGAAATAATCGTCAGATTGCTTTTTAGCGATCGAAAATTTGAAAATAACGATTTAATTTTAAGTTTGATTTTTAAATCAAAATCGTAAAATCCGACAAGCTGTTTCGAAAAATGTAATGCCAAGTATCGAAAAACGTTCATCCCGGGGCTTTCTATTGTTTTATTTTCACCTTTGCGTTCGAACGAAATTATTTTTCCAACAAAAGCATCTGTGGCGAACGGAGGGTCAGAGAATTTATTTTTATCTCCTTTGGTTAGAAATGTTCCTGCTACATCATCTATTGCCACAAGGCGATGTGCAATAAGCTTACCATTCGATTTGAAAACAACAACATCTCCAACTTTAATTTCAGTCGGCATACATTTTTCAATATGACCAATGTCACCCGGTCGAAGTGCAGGATACATGCTGTAACCAGTCGTACGAATGCCTACCGTATGATTGTTTTCTAATATTGATTCAGCAAAATCAACAATCAGTTTTTTATTTACAAATCCATTATTCATTGTCCAAAACGAAGTTAACAACACTTTCATCGGGCACAAATCCAAGCTCGTAAACCCCAACCAGCGAACACAGTTCTGTAAACAAATCAAGTCTACTTTCAATAAACCGACGATCGAAATTATTCTGAATACTGAAAGCCATTACCCGACTGACGGACATAGCTCCTGAAAGTTTTTTTATTCTGTTTTCGGGAGAATGACTTATAAGAAAAACAGACGACAAAGGAGCTTTCTTTGGTATGTCCTTATAATACATTGGCGTATTATACACAAAAAAAACGCCATCTTGTTTACGCACTATCAAACGATCGTCGTTAATTATCTGACGGCCAGCTTTCGACCAAAGCATCGACATCGTGCTTTTACCTGCTCCCGAAAAACCGGTAAACAAGCGTGCTTTCTTCCCATCGTAAGCGCAGGAAGCATGCATCATCACCGCATTGGTTTTAAGAGTAATATAATGCATTACGATAGGCCCCATAGGATAACGAAGCGGAAGAAACAAACCATCTGTAACTTCACAATGAATAGTCCAATGCTTAAAATTTTCATCCAAAAAAGCTACTTGCTGAACTTCGTTATTTGTTTGCTGATTGTAAATTACAAATGCCAACTGGTTTCCATTTCTATAAATTGAATAAAACTTCTGAAACTCATTTTCAGCCTGAAACAAGAGATCGGAAGCATCAAAGCCAATACTCGGCAAATGTTCAACACAACGAATAGTAAAGTCCGGATTCTCAACATTCTGATTTTCGACAAAAGGCAGATAGCCATCTTCTAGTTGTATTTTGCGATCGGCAGAAAGCCGGATACTAAATCCGCCAATAGCCAAACAGATAGAATTCACTTGTGCATCCATTGTATATTTTTATTTCTTCAACATAGCTTCCAAAGTTTGCAGAAAAACTGCAATATCCTTTTCGGCAGTGTGTCGATCTATATCAAAAGTATCTGTAATCGTCTGAATTAATGCTGACATATCAGCACCTTCGTTCAGATTTTCCCATATCACTTTTGCAGTTTCGTTAAGGGTAAACAATTCGTTCATCTGAGCCACGTTGGCACTTAAAGGAACAACAATCAACTCATTCCCCACTTCACGGGTTACAAATTTTGATTTCAGGTGAAAAAGAGATTCTATTTCCATAAACTATAATAATGTAATAATTTGTCAGCTAATTGATTTTGCGAATAGCACAAAGATAAGATTTTTTTTTTAATACAGCACTAAAAAGAAGATTACATATACTTTACAAAAGAATTCTCTTCTATTCAAAGAAGTGATTGAGGCAAAAAAAAACTTTGAGACCAACAGCCCCAAAGTTTTTCAATACATATATATATTTCTGAATTTGAACATTCAAATATCAGCAAAATATCATTTTATTCCTGATTCAAAGTTACGCGTTTGAAACCTACACAAGTCAACTGTTTTTTTGCAAGCAGTTCTTTTACTGTAATTTTCCCAGCTTCTTCACTGCCTCCTTCGTACTTTTGTTCTAAAAGAGTAAATTCTTTAAAGAATTTTGCCATACGTCCGGCAGCAATGCTGTTTACTTTCTGCTCTGGTAAAGAAGCTGATTTTTCTGCAGTAACCGTTTCTATTATTTCACGTGCTTGCGCAGCCACTTCAGCAGTAATCCATCCTTTTGACATATTTGATTCAATATGGGCTTCGCTATCAACGTGAGCAGGGTTTATGCCGGCTTTTTTCAATGCCACTTCAACTTCTTTTGCAACAAGTTCAGCTTTTGTTTTTTCAACAGCCACTGCAAGTTCATTGTCTTTTACTTTTTGAGGTATTGCTGATTCATCAATAGCCACAGGCGACATTGCTGCAATGTGCATTGCTACGCCGCGTGCAATTTCGTGTCCTGCGTTTTCTTCAGCAAATGCTACCACTGTAGCCAATTTATTTCCGGGGTGAATATAGGCCGAAGTAGAACCTCCTTCAACAAACTCATAGTAATCAAGTTCCATTTTTTCGCCGGTAACACCCGAACGATCGGTAACTAATTCGCTGATGGTACGTCCATCAATAGTCAATGCATTCACAGCTTCTAAAGAACCTGCTTTAGCATTCATTGCTGCATCAAGAATTGATTTTGTAAGTGCAATGAAATCAGCATTTTTAGCCACAAAATCAGTTTCACATTTTAGCGCGATAATAGCTGCAAAACCGTCTTTTGCTTCGGCCAATACGCAACCTTCGGAAGCTGCACGATCGCTGCGTTTTGCAGCTACCGCCTGTCCTTTTTTACGAATAATCTCAATTGCTTTATCGAAATCGTTTTCTGCTTCAATCAAAGCATTCTTGCAATCCATCATTCCGGCTCCGGTCATGGTGCGCAATTTCGAAATTTCTGCCATTGTTACTGCCATAATATTTTATTTTTTTTGACCACAAAACCCTCAAAGGAGAGTTTTGAAGTGTCAGTGTTATTTAATTTTTAAATAGTCTGTTTTAAAGAAAAGGTTACAAGCTACAATTTAATCATAACGCGTAACCTTTACTTTAGTAACCAATTCCCCTTTTGAGGGCAGGTTTATTTTATTCTTCTTCTTTAATGAATTTCTTCACTACGTTTGCGTTCAACGCTTCTTCATCCTCTTTATGAGTGCGTGGGCGTTTGTTGATACGTGATTTCTTTTCTTTTGCTACAGGAACTTCAGATGCTTCAGTATCAACTTTCTCAACTTTGCGTTCTTCAAGTCCTTCCTGAATTGCTTCAACCATAGCTGTAAGAATTACATCCACTGATTTTGTAGCATCATCATTCGCTGGAATAATAAAGTCGATTCCGTTTGGATTTGAATTTGTATCAACAATACCAAATACAGGAATACCTAAACGTTGTGCTTCCAAAACAGCTATGTGTTCTTTCATTACATCAACAACGAAAAGAGCAGATGGCAAACGTGTCAAATCGGCGATAGAACCTAAGTTCTTGTCCAGTTTTTCACGCTGACGCGAAATTTGAAGTTTTTCACGTTTCGACATGTTTTCGAAAGTTCCATCGGTAGCCATTTTATCAATGGTAGCCATTTTCTTTACCGCTTTACGGATAGTAGGGAAGTTGGTCAACATACCACCAGCCCAACGCTCAGTAATATAAGGCATTCCTACTGAAAGAGCTCTTTCGGCAACAACATCCTTAGCTTGTTTTTTTGTAGCTACAAACAGAATTTTACGACCTGATTTAGCTATATTTTTCAAAGCTGCAGCTGCTTCATCAACTTTAACTACCGTTTTGTGCAAATCGATAATGTGGATATCGTTACGCTCCATAAAAATATAAGGAGCCATAGCAGGATTCCATTTGCGTTTCAAGTGGCCAAAGTGGCAACCAGCTTCTAATAATTGTTCAAAATTTGTTCTTGACATTTTTGTTTTTTTAATTTGTTTACTTTCTTCTTTTTTCAGAATTCAATTTGCAGGTAGCCATCCAGTGTCTATGAGTCCTGCAAATTTAGATACTAAACCTAACCATTTACCATTTAGTCATTTACCATTTACTGTTTGCGAATTAAGCCGCGTAGAAAAATGGTAAATTGTAAATAGAAAAATGGTAAATAATTTTAGCGTTTCGAGAACTGGAATCTCTTGCGAGCTTTTGGTTGTCCTGGTTTCTTACGTTCCACTTCACGTGGGTCACGAGTCATGAAACCTTCCGATTTCAATGCAGATTTATCTTCAGCATTGATTTTCACAAGCGCACGTGCAATCGCCAAACGCAATGCACCAGCCTGACCATTAAAGCCACCGCCATCGAGATTTACTTTAATATCGTATTTTTCAGCAACACCTAATTTGTTCAATGGTTGTTTAACAACATATTGCAAAAGTGGTGATGGAAAATAAACAGTAAGATCACGTTTGTTGATGGTGATTTTACCACTTCCTTCGCTTACGAAAACGCGGGCAACAGCTGCTTTTCTTCTTCCTAAGGCATTTATAACTTCCATATTGATTATTTAAGTGTGTTTAAATCGATTTGTTTTGGTTGTTGAGCTTGCATATTGTGTTCAGCACCGCCGAATACATATAGATTACCCAAAAGTTTTGCACCTAACTTGTTCTTTGGCAACATACCCTTTACTACTTTCTTAATCAGTTTTTCAGGGCTTTTTTCCAACAATTTAGCCGGTGTAATTTCACGCTGTCCACCCGGATAACCTGTGTGACTAAGATATACTCTGTCATTCCACTTGTTACCTGTTAGTTGTACTTTTTCTGCATTGATAATAATCACATTATCACCACAATCAACGTGAGGAGTAAAATTTGGTTTGTATTTTCCTCTCAAAAGTTTTGCCACTTTCGAGCCCATACGTCCCAATACCAAATCGGTAGCATCCACAACTACCCATTCTTTCTGCACTGTTGCTTTATTGGCAGAAATGGTTTTATAACTTAACGTATCCACTTTAATAGAATTGTTTTTTTAATTAATAAATTGTCGTTTCAATGGGTTCAACCGCAGTTTTTGAATGAGGCTAATCGGCACAAAAACAGGATATATACACCTATCTCAACGAACTATTACACTGGGATAATAAACGGACTGCAAAAATACAGTTTTTCTTTGGATTACCAAAGAGTTACAAATAAATATTTTCCAATATTCAAAATTAATAAAAAACGAGTATTTTTGCAATACAACTCAAAACGCATATATTTTTGAGCGAACAATAAAAAACAATTTCTTAAATTTTCAAATGCAAATCATCTGTTTTTGCAGCCAAAACCCATTAAAACCCCAGATACATGAATCGACTAGGTCCTGATTTTTTCGCCCAAGATGCAGTTACAATGGCTCAAAAACTTCTCGGAAAAACACTTGTGCGCACCTGGGACGACGGTTCGGAAAGCAGGTACACCATTACCGAAACAGAAGCGTACCTTGGAGAAGAGGATGCCGCCTGTCACGCAAGCAAAGGCCGTACCCCACGCACTGAAATTATGTATGCAAAAGGCGGGGTTATATATGTTTATCTGATTTATGGCATGTATTGGATGTTTAATATTGTGAGTGGCTCCGAAAATCATCCTCAAGCGGTTTTAATACGGGGCTTAAACCAAATAACAGGATCGGGAAAAGTAGGGCGTGAACTTAAAATTAACAAATCTTTTTATGGCGAAAGCTTAGAATTTTCGCAGAGATTATGGATAGAAGATGCGCCTGAATTATCAGATTTCAGCACCGATGTTCGTATCGGCATCGATTATGCCGGCGATGAATGGAAAAACAAACAGTGGAGATTCATAGCCAATAAAAAATGAACATCACCCTCACTTTACAATAAAAAAAAAACGGAAAAGCACCTTAGCACTCTTCCGCTTTTCATTCAATTTATCTCAGCTTTATCTCACGCTGTCAAGTCCTTCCAATAATATTTTTGCATCCTGTACCGACTCTTGCTTCTCCTGAATAAATTGCTGATCATCAACTATTTTATCTTCAACAAAAACATCTTTTGCAATAATTGCAAGAAAAATTACAATTGAAATAAAAAATAAAAATTTCGGCAAAACCTGAGATCTTTCCCTCTTTTTCATCATTGCTAAAAGCGAAAAAATAACAGCTAATACAATCGGAATCAACGCTATAGTCCCCATAGGCAAAAAAGTCAAAACGAGCGCTACTAAAGAAAATACCGATGCTAATACTATAAATACTTTTCTCATTTTTTTAATATTTTAAACTCCTGTAGCTTTCAAAAGAGTGACCTGACCCACTCCTACAGGTATGCTGAATTTTATCAAACAAGGTATGCGTTTGCTATCGGCTGATATCCAGATAAGATTTTTATCAGCCCCTTTCAATTTGTCAGTTTTGGCTGAAATCGACAACTTGTAACATTCTTTTTTACCTAAATTTCCTGCCGGGATTGTCTCTTTCCCTAATAACTTCACCCAAACAGGCAATTGCTTTTCATCAAAAATTATAACAAATGGTAGCGATTGACCATTCTTAATTTTCGAGAAATCAATCATTCTTAACTTATAAACCATCGAAACAACATCGCTCGCATTTACCGGGACGCTTAATGCACGTTTAGTTTCAGCTCTTTTCATACGTGAAGCAACACTTGTTAGCGAAGTTCCGGCAGCATTAAAGCTATATTTTTCGGACTTAGTATAACCGCCTTCCAGTACGTTTCTTTTATATAGACTTGGCTTAAGTGTAATTGGCTCAACATATGATTCATACAAATCACGTATTCTAAAAAACGAATCCCATTTATCAAAAGTAGACACCTCTATACTTAATCTTAGATATGACTTTTTACTTGTATTTACTGGCTCGGTACGCATAGTAACCTGTGCCAGATTGGTCATCATCCCACCTAACTCATACGAACCTGAGAAAATTAATGTTTCGTTGGGTTTAATCTGCGAAACAGCCACCTGAAAGATTGTGGACACACAAAGCATTAAAAACACCTTTTTCATATACAAATTATTAATGCTTTAATACAAGTAAATTATGCCTCACCGCCTCCAAATGACATAGGTACAGGCGGAATAAATGAATTTTCCTGAATTTTAATCTTACCGTTCTGATTTTCATATTTGGTAATATTTTCCTGCAAAGCAAAAAGCAATCGTTTAGCATGCTCTGGAGTTAAAATAATCCTTGACTTTACATTTGCCTTGGGTGTTCCGGGCATGATACGAATGAAATCGACAACAAACTCAGAAGTTGAATGAGAGATAATTGCGAGATTTGAATAAGTGCCTTCAGCCACTTCAGCCGAAAGTTCAATGTTTAGTTGACCGTCTTGTTGTTCCATGTTTAGTATAATTTTTATTAATGCAAAGTTACTACTTTTATTCTATATGTTTAAAACGAATAGGCTAAGAGTTCCATATTTCTGTTAAGGATATCCAAAGTTATTCTAATAATGAAAAAATTGCAACTGTAATATTGACCTATTTGTTACTTAATAGTCAACATATAGTCTTCATATCAAATATTTTATCATCTCTATTTTCATAGTTCAAAATTGATAGTCCAGTTGATACTCTACTATGTAATTCTTTAGTGTCTGTTGCAAATCGACCATCAAAACTTTATTCAGATTTTGAAAATAAGTCAAACTCTTCAACCATTCACTACTATTCTTCGAAACAACTGGAAATAAGGAAGTAACTGGTACCGTGTATTCAGATTCCAATGCCTGAACATAATATTTCATATCTGAAATCTCATACTTGATCTTATTATCCTTAATAGTAAGAGTTAAAACATAATCAGTTTTATTTGCACCTGCTCTCAATGATTTATTTCCGAAAGAGCTTGTTTCATTCTTATAAGGGATATTTGCAGAAGCAGTTGCAATCATCTTTCCTGCCTCAAAATTAGAATAAAGTACCTGAAAATAAGAAAGGACAAACCATTGTTCACATCTTTCAAAGATTATCTTTTTACTTAAATCCTTCATTTCAATAACTTCCGAAAAATGAAATTCGCTTTTTGTAGTATCAATTTCTATGACCGGATATACATATTCTTTACTAAATTTATTCCATTTTTTAATCAATTCATTTTTAGTAAAATCATCAATATTAGGAGATTGTATTATCGAATTTACATAATTTCGCTCTAATTCAATCGTTTGAGATGATAAGCAACAAAAGAATGTTTGAACGAAAATTAAAATACTAAAAAACAATATTCTATTCATGGTTTGAAATTTTTGGGTGAATATAATTAAATAAGGTCGTAAAGTTAAGTAAAAACATGTAATACAAATCGTAAAATACAATAAAAATAATCCGGGAGTGTTTATGAAATTGTATCTATCAATATTATTTCGAAAAGATAAGTTACACCTAAAAGGTAGGATATTAAAGGTGATTTCTTAAACACTCCAAACTTCAAAACACGCTTAAACTTCAAAACGTCGAAGACTTTTGAACGTTTCTTTAAAGAAATGAAGCTATAAACTAAGAAACGTTTTAG